>Ga0315282_10003395_pt1 | contig 28610 bp, 23 predicted proteins | sample YL17G07_20_MG_FD_203693 | JGI IMG/M metagenome (GOLD analysis project Ga0315282, IMG submission 203693) | Sediment microbial communities from Yellowstone Lake, YNP, Wyoming, USA - YL17G07_20 | ecosystem: Environmental > Aquatic > Freshwater > Lake > Sediment | place: USA: Wyoming | collected... | reverse complement strand
TCAACGGTGGAAGTTCTTCCATCTCCGGTGTCACAATCAAGGACGCCTACTGTGGGATCTCGCTCATTAACAGCGGCGGTAACCATTCAGTTCTCCATCTGCAAAACAACACATACGGGGTCAACTGCGTGAACTACAGCAGTCCGGCCCTAATCACCGACGTTTTTCAAGAGAACGGCTGGGCAGTCGCAGGGGACAACACTTCTGTGCCTTATCTTGGTTCTTTACCTGGATACAATAGTTTTCGGACAAACGATTTCTATGATGTATATTCCACATATTCAGGTACAATCTACGCTCGCGGCAACTGGTGGGGAGCATGTCCGCCATACCCATCGGTGACCCAGAACGTCGATTACTCCAACTGGCTCTGCTTTGATCCGAACCCGAGCAGGCAGCCTGCGGCAACAGACCTCGCCGGCCTTCAGCTCTCAAAAGGCCTTACCGGTTCTTCGTCGGAATCGATCTCCCCGGGTGTTATTTCCACAGCAGAGCCGGGAATATCCGAGCTCGATGCTGCCTATCGTCTGTATGTTGACGGAAAGTATGCGGAGGCTCTCCAAGCGTTTGAGACCGTTGTCGCAGGGTATCCAGACAACTTTGCTGGACGGCGTGCTTTGGTCTTTGTGGAGCGGACCCTCGACAAACTCGGTCGCTCCAATGAGGTTCTTGCCAGATTGAACACTGCTTCAGCATCGTACAGCGGCAAAGCTCTCGGAGAATTCGCTGAGGCACGCCGCGTCTATCAATACTTGGGTCAAGGGCGATACCAGGACGCTGTTGCTCAAGCTGCCGAGGTCGTCCGCCTCAACGATGATACGACCCTCGTGAAGTTTGCTCTCTATGATCTCGGAAGCATCTACTGGTACTACATTGGGGATACCAAGACTGGAGAGCAATACTACCGGCAGTTGATTGCTCGGTTCCCGAACGATCATCTGGCGAACTCAGCGTTGGCGACGCTGGGTGAGTGGAACCCATCGACGGCGAGTGGGCAAGCGCCGGCGAATCCCTCGCAGGCGCAATCCAAACAACTTCCCGTCCAATATTCTCTTGGCCAGAATTATCCGAATCCTTTCAACCCAAGCACTGTCATCAGTTATCAGTTGCCAACGGGCGGTTATGCCACTTTGAAGCTGTACAACACGTTGGGACAGGAAGTAGCAACGCTGGTGGATGGTTTTCAGGACGCGGGGATCAAGTCGGTAAGCTTTGATGCAAGTCGATTGCCGAGCGGGGTGTACTTCTATAGACTACAGGCTGGAACGTTCATTCAGAACAAGAAGATGCTTCTGGTGAAGTAACTTCAATCGCAGTTTTGCGCACGACGGAGGATTGGGAAATGAAATCCCTACTTCATAGCTTGGGCTCAACCGAAGAGTAAAGAACTGGAGTGGGGATTTTGTGTTCTTGGGCAGCGCGGTAAAATTGGAAGCCTTGTCAGTGGTCGGAGGACAATGAGTGATAAGACTTCCACCCTTGACTGAGTGGGTGAAATGAGCCTAGCAAACAAACCTCTCCACCTTCATCAGGCTCCAGTTGTGAACTGAACGAGAGAAGAACATCTTAAGAATAGCGCGGAGACGCAAGGTGAAACATGAATAGATCTCTGAGAATTTCAAGTGGTTGCATCTTAATCCTTATGTGTTGTGTCTTATCCGTCGTTTCGCAGGGCTGTGGCGCATCGCCCGTGGAGTCAGAACGTACCAGTTCTGAATCAATACCAACTACACTAGGAAAAGGTCCGGGTGGTCCTGCTGCCCTAGTTGGGAAGATTCTCAGCGCCCAAAAAGCAGCACTAGGAGATATAGATCTCTTCGTCTTCGACCATCGAGATTACATTGATACCTTAGCTCATATAGTTATTACTTCCTCGGATGGAAGTTTTAGAATAAGTGAACTTCCTGAGGATACGGTGGACATTATTCTGCGCGGATCGCCCATCGACCCATGGAAGGAAGGAGACTTCCCTCTTGTTAAAGGTGAAAACCAAATTAATAGAAATGAACCACCAGGAGTTATCTACGTGAATAGCCACGGATATTCACCGGACAGGAAGTTTACTTTGGGTGCGAAATTTTTTGCTGATGTAACTCGGCTAGGGTATCTTATCGGAGAATTCAACTGCCGGATTGATACTGTTTGGGTTATGGAGCCAGTGGGAAAGTTTCCAGGTGTAAGAATATTCCAATTAACAGCACAGGACAATCAACCATTAACTGAGAAGTTTGACGCACTCATTTTTCAGCAACCTGTTTTATTTGTTGAACCGCCTCTTCATACCGCTCCTGCAAATTCATCTCAATACAAATAGCCAACTATTTCATATTCAAATCCAGAGGAGGCCAAAACATGTTACATAAATCTTTCATCGCGGCTATCTTCGTTGCACTTGTGTTCTCATTTGGGTTCGGACTTATAGCGTATGGCCAAATCTCGACACAAGACGGAAAAGTCTTCACAACCGAGATCACTGTGAAGTTTAAATCAGAAGTGATTCAACTTGCTGAAGGTAAGTTCGATGCAACTTTGAGTGATATCCCTGTTCGCTTTTTGCATGTGAGAAGTTTCTTTGCGGAATTCGGTGATGTTCGGTTTCATCAAGTCTTCGAAGGCGCGTGTTATGGAGACACACTCAAGAGGTCAATCACAGGTGAAATTGTGAGTGTGCCAGATCTCTCACAGTTCTTCAGAGTTATTTTCCCGAAATCTACAGAATTGTGGAAGACAGTAAATAAACCAAGGTTATTGCCCGAGATCGAGTGGGTAGATCCACCTCTGATGGTTTTGCATCAGCGAACGCCAAACGATTTACGAAGCTACCAGTGGAATCTTACAAAGGTGGGTGCAACAAATGCATGGGATATTACCACTGGAAGTAGCTCCATAAGTGTTGCAGTTATAGATGATGGTGTGGATTGGGCCCATGAGGATCTAGCCAGTAAACTCACCGGTGGCGAATCAACAAGATCGGGCCCTCATGGAACAGAAGTGGCAGGTGTTGTCGGTGCTGCAACGGACAATGGAAGAGGTATCGCCAGTTTAGGATGGAATGTGATGATAATGCCGTTTGATGATGGAGATGCTACTTGGGCAGATGCAGACATTTATACCGCTGTGAATCAGGGTGCAAAAGTTATCAACTGTAGTTTCACTACTGTAACCCTTGATCCGTCAGACACTACAAAGTACGTTAATTACGATGACCTTTCGATGAGTCAAGCAGTCACTTTTGCTCAGAACCAAGGAAGGCTCGTTGTTGCCTCAGCTGGGAATCCGCCAGCGCCGTTTGTTTGGCCTAATGGCGCTACAAAATATCCAAATTTCACTGTCCCATACACATGTTGGCCAGCTGCCTATCCTGGTGTTGTGGGAGTAAGTGCTACTAACAGTTTAGATCAATTCCCGAGTGGCTATAACTATGGTTCACAGGGAAAGGTGAGTGCACCAGGAATCAACATCACTACAACTGGAGTTAATAATGCATATCCGAGCGTGGACGGCACTTCTTTTTCCGCTCCATTAGTTTCTGCCTTAGCAGGTCTGATTTGGTCAAAGATTCCAAGTCTATCTGCAGACCAAGTTGCAAACACGATTTATTTGTCTGCCGATGATTTAGGTCCATCGGGGTGGGACGACCACTTTGGATACGGGCGCATCAACGCCAATAATGCCGTTCGCAATCTCTACGTACCACAGGTCTACTCTACGATGGCATCAGCTCTGAACGCTGCTGCGAGCGGGCAAACCGTCATCGTTGCCTCCGGCAGCTACAGCCAGAGCAGCACGATCACAGTGCCCAGCGGGGTCACACTTCAACTGAATTCGGGAGTCACGATTACTTTCAGTGGCAGTAGCACAAAGCTGGTTGTCAATGGTTATTTATCCATTCGTAGGAACCTCCTTCTCCAAGGCAATGGCACGGAGGGATCATGGTATGGAGTAGAGATAAGTGGTTCAGCTGCAAGTGTTGGTAGTTGCACAATTAAAGATGCCTACTATGGTATTTCGCTCATTAACAGCGGTGGCACCCATTCATGGAATGACCTGCAAAACAACAGGTATGGGGTCAACTGTGTCAATTACAGCAGTCCGGCCTTAATCACCGACGTTTTTCAGGAAAACGGCTGGGCTGTTGCTGGAGACAACACTTGTCTTCCATACTTGGGCAGTTCCGGTTCATATCCTGGACTCAATAGTTTTCGTGATAACGATTTCTATGATGTATATTCCACCTATGCGGGGACAATCTACGCCCGAGGAAACTGGTGGGGAGCAAGTCCGCCCTATCCATCGGTCACCCAAAATGTGGATTATCAGGAATGGCTTTCTTACGATCCGAATCCGAGAGGGCAGTCTGTAGCGACTGACCTCGTTGGTCTTCAATTCTCAAAACGTGTTACCAGTTCTTCATCGGAATTGATCTCCCCGGGCATTGTTTCTACACCAGAGCCGGGAATGTCCGAGCTCAACTCGGCGTATCTTCTCTATGTCGAGGGAAAGTATGCAGAGGCTCTCCAAGCGTTTGAGGCCGTTGTTGGAGGATACCCAGACAGCTTTGCTGGACGTTGCGCATTGGTTTTCGTGGAACGAACGCTCGATAAACTCGGTCGCTCAAACGAGATTCTCGCAAGACTAAACACCGCGTCAGCATCGTACAGTGGCAAAGCTCTCGGAGAATTTGCTGATGCACGTCGCGTCTATCAATACCTAAATCAAGGGCGATATCAAGACGCTGTTACTCAAGCGGCAGAGATCGTCCGCCTCAATGACGATACGACACTGGTGAAGTTTGCTCTCTATGATCTCGGAAGCATCTACTGGTACTACATAGGGGATACGAAGACCGGAGAGCAATACTACCGGCAGTTGATTGCTCGGTTTCCAAAAGATCATCTGACCAACTCAGCGTTGGCGACGTTAGGTGAGTGGAACCCATGGACGGCGAGTGGGCAAGCGCCGGCGAATCCCTCGCAGGCACAATCCAAACAACTTCCCGTCCAGTATTCTCTTGGCCAGAATTATCCGAATCCTTTCAATCCGAGCACCGTTATCAGCTATCAACTGCCAACCGGCGGTTATGCTACTTTGAAGCTGTACAACACGTTAGGGCAGGAAGTGGCGACACTGGTGGATGGTTTTCAGGACGCGGGGATCAAGTCGGTAAGCTTTGATGCAAGTCGATTGCCGAGCGGCGTGTACTTCTATAGACTACAGGCTGGAACGTTTATTCAGAACAGGAAGATGCTGCTTGTGAAGTAGAGTCAATGGCGGTCTTTTCTATGGCGGAGGCTTGGGAAATGGAATCCCCACTTCATAGTTTGTGCTTACGGTCCCGCCAAGGTCGGGGCTCAACCGAAGAGCAAAGAACTGAAGTGGGGATTTTGTGTTTGGAGAGGTAGGCAAGAACGATGACGAGGGTAATGGTAGTTAGAAGGCAGCTCGCGAGAAAGTCTCTAGTTCTCTTGCTTCTGTTGTGGGTGTCATCAGCGTGCCTGAGGGGGCAAGCACTTGACACAACGGATTATTTTCCGCTGAAGGTAGGTAATGCTTGGACGTACTTCTCTTTTGAGCAGGCTCCGTACTATTACCTCGCTCTGAGATCGATAACAGGAACTCAGCTATTCCGAGACACTCTTTATTATGTCTTCGACAAGAACCTCTACACCTACTATCGAAAGGACTCACTAGGTAACGTTTATGTTAGACTCGATACGGTCGAGCAATTACTTTACAAAACCACGGCGAATATAGGTGATTCATGGAAAGTCATGAGGCGGCTCAACAATACTACTCTTAATTACACTGTGTCCTTGATCCAGCGGTCTGAAGACATAATAACGCTTGCCGGCGTGTTTCATAATTGCATGCGATTTCTTTTTGAAACATCGGACGTAACTGAAGGGACGTATTACGCTTGGCTTGCTCCTGGAATAGGTGAAGTGCGCCGAGACGGGTTTGGCTTGAGCATAAACTATGTATTAAAGAAAGGAGAGATTAACAACAACGCGATCAGTTTTCATGTCTTTCACGTATTTTCGACTACCCCGAAGTCTGAGGAAGATCATGTGGATACCGCATCGGATATCACTTTCTTTCTGAATACTATTCCCCCGGAAAGTATCCCGGATAGCGACATTGTCATTCGATCACAGAAGCAAGGAATAGTACCCGGCAAATTAAAGACAAGTTCTGATAGATGGTCTTTTATTTTCACGGCGGAGATGAATTTCGCGGAAGCTGATACCATTACTGTGACACTCTTTGCAAGAATTATCGATGCGGTTGGTGACAGCCTAGATGGTAACTTCAATTGGAAGTATGAAGCCTCACCAATGGATGATTATCGATGGCGGTTCTTCACTGGGACTGTGAGCGATGTTGAGAAAAACCCACTGCAGCCGACTGATTTTCAGGTCTATCAAAACTATCCCAATCCCTTTAACAGCGAGACGAGCGTCGAATATTCACTTCCCACAAAGGGGGTGGTTGATATTGAGGTCTACGATGCACTTGGACGGCAAGTGAGAACGCTGCTATTACAGGAACAAGAGAGTGGCAGGCACCACGTGGTCTGGGACGCGAGAGATGATAGTGGTGAAACAGTCGCTTCAGGCGTCTATTTGGTTCGGCTGGAATGGAACGGGAGAAATCAAACGATCCATACCATCTATCTAAAATAGGAGAAAAACCATGAAAACCACAACGACAATGTTCACGGCCTTGATGCTTTCGGCAATTCTGCTCCATACTTCATTTGCCATTAACGAAGAGTATGGTGTAAAGCGATATTATCAGCCTAACGGTGTCTCGTTTCTAGGCAGGCATTATGCAGATGAGTTTGGGCACTTCTGGCAAACTGCAGAAGGGTATCTCTTTGCCTACGATCAGCAGGATAGGCATTACTATTACGTCCAGATTGATGGGTCTGGAATTCTTCTGCGCTCGCAATTCAAAGTTGGAATAGATGATCCAGAGACACATGGGATACGGAGGGATGTTTTCAATTCACCCGAGTGGCGTGCAAAAGTAGCAAGAGCAAGAGGATTGGGAAACGGTTCTGGAGGATTGAAAAAGAGTGGTCCTGCAACGATTTCCTCAGTGCCTTCCCCCATCAATTTACAGGTTATCCTTGTCGAGTTCAGCGACATCAAGCATCAGAACCCAGTTGATTGGCCAATGCCCCTAGGATATGGTGGTTCATAGGGAAGTTACCCAGAATACACGGCTAGTCAGTTTACCAACCTTCTGTTCTCTCTGAATACCTACAACACGACTTCACCTGACGGGGAACCGGTCTACGGAAGTATGCGTGATTACTACCGCGACATGTCGCAGAGTGCCTTCACATTAAGCGGCGCTGTGTTAAATCAAGTGAACAATGGGATTCCAACATGGGTGATTCTATCAAATACTAAGATGTACTACCACAATCAATCGTACGCCGGCATCTTTACGCAATTTGCAAATGCTGTCCTTGCTGCAGCGCAAGCTCAACAAGGCATAGTTCCAACCTTGGACGCAACGCACAAGCTATGCATAATCTACGCTGGAAATATGTATGTGGCTAATGATGTTGGCATCGGTCAACTACATCCTGCCGCGAGTGGTAACGTGTACATAATGAATGAGAGATTCAAATATCCACCGCAGGGTATCCCTCGCAACAGCGAGGTAAATGACGCCACCTTCTCTCACATAGGAGTACACTCTCATGAGTTTGGACATATCCTGGGCCTAGGTGACCAATATTATGCACCGTACGATTATGGTCTATGGGGTCTGATGGCAAATGGGGGAAACAAGGGTGGAGATAATGATAGTCAACGGGGAAATAACCCTGCACCGATTGTACCTCAGCAGAGGCACGATCTCGAATGGCTATCGTTTCAGAACGTTGATTCAAAGGCATTGAATGTACAGATACCGTACAGCTTGAATGCCGTATACAAGATCAAAGGGTCTTATAGCAGCGAATACATCTTGGTGGAGAACAGACAGACGGGGAATGACTGGAACAGGTTTTTGCCGTCTGGTGGGTTGCTCATCTGGTGTATACATTATTCCACTGTCGATCTAATAGAAGCCGACGGTGTTAGTTCCGCTCCATATGCAAGCGCTGGGGATCCCTTTCCCGGCTCAAGGAACGTTAGGACGCTTACGGACTTTAGCTCACCCTCTGATTCGAAGTTCATCAGCGGATCGAACTCCAATGTTCTCTTCCAAAACATCAGTAACAGTGCCTCTACAATGACCGCTGACCTAAGCCCTTATTGGTACGGGACTATTTCTGAATCCGGGACTTGGAGTGGAACAGTTGTTATTGGAGAAAACGTGAGCGTATCTAGTGGTGTGACGTTAACATTGGACCCAAGCACGACGCTTACCTTCAACTCAGGCACCAGTCTCACTGTCAACGGCACACTGGATGCCAACGGAACTTCAAGCTACCCAGTCACTTTTTCCGGTCCTAGTTTCACGCTCAGCGGCTCAGGGTCTATCAATGTAGGCTATCTCACCGTACCAAGTGGATCTACAATGGCAGTAGCTTCAGGAACAGCGTTGAGCTTCACCAGCGGGGCAAAGCTTAGGATTAATAGCACGGGGGTAGTCAGCGCAAATGGAGCTACGTTCCAAGGGAGCGGCTACCGAGGCTCTTGGTTCGGCATCGAGTTCTACAACGTCACAGCAAGTCAAAGCCTCGGTTATTGCACAATCAAGGACGCGAGCTACGGACTAAACTTCATCAACACCGATGTCGCTCTTAGTCACCCCGCAGTCCGGGATAACACGTACGGCGTCAATTGCACTAACTACAGTGATCCAATATTCACTTATACTGTGCTCCAAACGAATGGCTGGGGCGTGGATGGAGATGCCAGCTCGGACCCTTATCTGGGAGCCTATCTCGGGTACGACAGCTTTCGCGACAATGATTTCTACGATATCTACTCTACATACTCTGGCACAATCTACGCACGTTCCAACTGGTGGGGGGCATGTCCGCCCTATCCATCGGTGACTCAGAACGTCGACTACTCATACTGGCTCTGCTCTGATCCGAATCCGAGGGGGCAGTCTGTAGCGACTGACCTCGTTGGTCTTCAATTCTCAAAACGTGTTACCGGTTCGTCGTCGGAATTGATCTCCCCGGGTGTCGTTCCCACACCAGAGCCGGGAATGTCCGAGCTCAACACGGCATATCTCTTCTATGTTGACGGAAAGTATGCAGAGGCTCTCCATGCGTTTGAGGCCATCGTGGCAGGATACCCAAACAACTTTGCTGGACGGCGTGCATTGGTCTTCGTAGAAAGAACGCTTGACAAACTGGGTCGCTCAAATGAGATTCTTGCCACATTGAACTCTGCTTCGGCCTCGTACAGCGGCAAAGCTCTCGGAGAATTCGCTGAGGCACGCCGCGTCTATCAATACTTGGGTCAACGGAGGTACCAAGAAGCAGCTAGTCAGGCGGCAGAGATTGTTCGCCTCAACGATAATACTACCCTCGTGAAGTTTGCTCTCTATGATCTCGGAAGCATCTACTGGTACTACATAGGGGATACGAAGATGGGAGAGCAATACTACCGGCAGTTGATTGCTCGGTTCCCGAAAGATCATCTGACCAACTCAGCGTTGGCAACGCTGGGTGAGTGGGTACCTGAGAAACCTGCGGGTCGGGCATCGCCCACTCTCTCTGCCGGAGATTCCAGAGGCCTGCTGACGGGATACTCTGTCAGCCAGAACTACCCAAATCCATTCAACCCAAGCACTGTCATCACCTATCAGTTGCCGACGGCCGGCTACGTCACGATGAAGGTGTACAATACGTTAGGCCAGGAAGTGGCGACTCTGGTGGATGCGTTTCAGGATGCAGGGATCAAGTCTGTGGCCTTTGATGCCGCTCCGTTGCCGAGCGGCGTGTACTTCTATCGGCTCCAGTCGGGGACCTTTATTCAGAACAAGAAGATGCTGCTTGTGAAGTAGAGTCAATCGTGGTCTTTTCTATGTCGGAGCATTGGAAAATGGAATCCCCACTTCAGAGCTTGTGCCAGCGGTCCTGCCCACGGCGGGAGTCAACCGATGAGCAAAGAACTGGAGTGGGGATTTTCATATGCGCTATAGCATATGATCACTAGAGTGAAATACAAAAACGGAAAACGCGTGTGAGAACGAAAATCTACGTCTTGTTAAAGGAAACACTGTGCGTGGGATGTGGAGGCAGGCATGCATCATAATCGAAACTTTTGGTTCCTTGTCAGCCTCTCTGCGTGTACGGTTTTCCAGGTCACTGCTCAGGCGACGCCTTTTTCAGACAGTCTAATAAGCGATGATGGGTCGTTCCGTAACAAGGTGATCGGCATCGGTGCCTCTCTCAATCTGGCATGGGGCCTCGCCGACAACTGCATGCAGACCTTTTATTACGATAGCAGAAGAGACGAAGCACAACTCGGAAATCAGCACATCAAGTACGTGTCAACCGTTTATGTCAACAAGAGACTCAATCGTTTGGATACGCTCCAATTATTCGATGATGGGATGCACTTTGACAATGAAGCAATTGATGGCATCTATGCCAACTATCGAATAGGGAAGGTCAACGAATTCCAAACCGGTGAGATCACAATCGATGCTGTCTTTGATTCTGTCGAAGTGCGCATTACAGCGTATCTTCCACCCGTCAGCTTCGTACCGGCTGCACCCAAGATCCTCTCTCCAAGGCATCAATCAATCCAACGTTCCCCAAAGCCGGTTGTTCAATGGTTGGCTGACACGAACGCCGACGGCGGCGGAATCATTCTATTGGGCAATCCACCTCACATTGGGCGCGTTTTTGGAGATATCCTGTGGCAAAAGATCTTTGAGCAGCGGTCGGGACCTCTATTGGTTGATACAATTCCAATACCGCTGACGCAAGGCAAAACGTATCATCTGATTGTCTGGAGCTACGTTCCAACCAGGTTCGCAAATGGCCAGTGGAACGGTGCGGCCTATTCCATGGAATGGTCAGCGTTCAGGATTGACACGACGTTCCAAGACCAAGGGCCGTCGTTCATTGTGCAGGCTTTTCCCAATCCATTTAGCAAAGAGACAATCGTTTCTTGGAATCAAGACACGCAGGAGGAGATCTCAATAAGCATCTACGATATGCTTGGAAGGGAGGTGAAAACTCTTGTCAATGGGATGATGCCTGCTGGGCAACATTATTCAGTATGGGATGCCACAAGTAGGGTTGGAACTCCTGTATCTTCAGGGGTCTATATCCTCTGGGCACGGTTCCGCAATTCGCAACAGTCAGTCAAGCTCATAGTGTCTCGTTAATCTCAGTCCACGATGGACCGACAGGTGGACAGCTTCCTGTTGGAGGAACGGTGTCCGTTTCTTCTAAGTGGCGCGCCTATACACATGCCGAAATCTTCACACATTCCTAAGGAGGACACCATGAAAACCGAATCTCTGCTGGGTTGGCGCCTGTGGCTAGCTCTCCCAGTCTACGCTCGTTCCCACGCTCCTGCGTGGGAACGCATTCCCTTCAGGACGCAGAGCGTCCAGGTACCCTCGTTCCTACGGAGACCGTAGGGAACGAGCAAGTCGTCACACGTGTCATCAGTCCATAGATGGTTCTTATATTTGCCGACGTTTGGAGACAACGCGTGAACCCTCTGTTCTAAGCTTTACCACGACTCTTCCGCTGCAAACCACGTAGACTTAGGCGCGTTCTTATATTGGCGAACACCTACCTGCTCGTTTCCTCCTGAAGGATTCTTTGCAATAAGATTCCTCGGTCGTTCTCACTTTTGCTAAAGTGAGCAAAGATTTTTCTAAGAAAATCATTAAAAAGTCTTGACAAGAGCGTTACGATCTGCTATATTCCACATGAGAAATGTGTAGAGACGCGGTCTTGTGTGGAGCAGAAATGAGATCCCCACTTCATAGCTTGAGCTCAATCGAAGAGCAAAGAACTGATGTGGGGATTTTGTGTTATAAGAAGACTCCCGAGGGTTCATGAGGAACTATTTAAGGATAATAACGAAATTCCCGATAACAGTTGTACTCATGCTTGTTCCGATGGGTTGCGAGAACGGAATTACAGGTCCGGGTGCAAGCGGTGACAATGTCATTTGTTATGAAAAATCATACAATGGTCATTGGGAGATCTTCACCAACAATATCATAGGCTCCAACCCTCAGGATGTATCTAACTACTCAGGCGATGATGAGTATCCTCAATGGTCGCCTGATGGGAAATACATTCTGTATTCCCGTCGGTTACCCGGAGACAACATTGTGGTAATGGTATATGACACAAAGGCTCAAACCAACACCCAACTTACTCCGGACTCCGGACTTGCAGGTTCAACACCGCAGTGGACACCTAATGGAAAAATATACTTTGGTTATCGAACCTCATATTGGGACAGCGCCAAAACGTACCTGATGAATCCCGACGCCACTAATAAGAGGAAAATATTAGATGTGTCTGCGTCCATATATTTCTATCAGGATAGTTATACGTTTCTATATGTTTATGGGACGAGAGTCTACAAAACGAACATCGACGGCACATTTACCGAATTCATCCTTGAACTCCAGCCTTCATCAAACGAATTCTTCACAATCCGAGATTTTGACCCAACAAAAGGTGAATTGCTTGTAAACACAAATGCCATATCCAGCTCTTCAAGTGCTATTGCAACATTCAGCGCTGAGACTAACCAGACAAAAGTACTCATCACTGCAGACTCGGGATACGTGCTAGTTGGCCAACGGTATTCTAGAGATTATTCCGAAATTGTCTTCAATGAACTCAGTGACAATGACGAATATCTCTCAGTTCTTCAGAACGGTGTGAAGAAAAGGCTTGTACGAATCCTTACCGGTTCTCCACCGGTTCATTTTAGTTATATTCCCATGCAATTCTCGGCTGATGATAGACGCGTTGCCTTTTCAAAACAAATATTCACCAGCGGTCAATGGATTTCATGGAGAGATGAATTGTATGTCGTTGACATCATTACTGGCTCGCTCCACTATATTGATGAAGGGCATGGTCCTTCATGGAATGCTACGCCGTAGTTATTCATAAACTAATTTTATCACGGTCTAAGGAGAGTCCGAGCAAGAAGGGAGGTGAGCAGCCGTCGGTAAGTGTAGCGAGGTAAACGCCTAAGCGGCGGTGTCTGCACCACCGCCGCTCAGGTACAATGGCAAACCAACGGGTCTCATCAGACCATCAGTGTCCCGGTAATTTGAGACGATGATGTGCCGTTCTTGTTTGCCTGTGTGCAGTTTACAAAATTCATAAAACAAAAACAACATCAAAGTAAAGGAGATGCACATGAAACAGACCACGAAGATATCGGCCATATACATTGCTCTTGTTGTTCTTTCGATTTCATCTTTTGCACAGAACAGCAGGGGGCACGGTAAATCTTTTTACACTTCCGAGGAAGTGAAGAGAATGTGCGGTGTTCCTGTGGATACTGCAGAACTAAGAAGAGGGATTGCTAAGCAGGACAGTATGTATAAGGAGTATATTTCAAACAAGAAAACACGGCAAACCAAGTTGTCAAAAACGGAGACAACTCCGAACTGGCGGGGAATGATGAGCCCCGTAGAATACCAAGGTGATGATCAATGCGACAGCTCTTGCTGGGCACATGCAGCATCAGGAGTAGTAGAGGGACAACTACACATTCTACAGACTTCCAACATTGGGATAGACTTGGATGAGAATAGTATCGTATATAATGGCCGTGGGAGCTGCGGAGGAGATTTCCCTACAACTGCTCTGAATTATATCCAGAATAGCAAATCGATATCCGAAGTCGGCTCCTATCCGAATTTGCAGGGAGTAAGATGGGGCATCGTTTCCAAACGCACAATATCAAGCATTGACACTATAAAAAAGTACTTGGCATATGGACCCGTCACAGCCTGTTTTGATGTCTATGACGACTTTTCTAGTTTCTTTTATAACTATCCCACTGGAGTCTATCACTACAACGGTTACAGTGCTTATGATGCAGGGCACGCAGTCGTCATAGTAAGCTATGACGACAACAATCAGTACTGGCTGTGTAAGAACAGTTGGGGAGACTGGTGGGCTGACAACGGATACTTTAGGATTGGTTATGGACAGTGCCGCATAGAATCTTGGGAGAACAGTGTGGTAACAGTAGATCAAAGCTGTTATGCCAAGATTGTGCCCAACTTAATCAACTCATTAAACACCGCGTTCGGCTACGGTTTTGTGAATAACGAATGGGTGCAGGTCTTGAGCAGTGTAACAGTAAGTGGCAACCTTACCATTCCCTCGGGCACCACGATGTCTGTAAGCTCAGGCTCTTCGCTTACCTTCAACGGCTACTACAAACTTCGTGTGGAAGGCGCTTTGAGTGCCTACCTTGCGACCTTCCAAGGTAGTGGCTACCCAGGCTCTTGGTTCGGCATCGAGTTCTACAACGCTACATCATCTCAAGACTTGGGCTACTCCACAATCAAGGATGCTGAGTATGGGCTGAACTTCATAAATACCGATGTTGCTTTCAGTTCCCCGAGGATCAGGGACAATACATATGGAGTCAATTTCACGAACTACAGTGATCCAACATTCACTGCGGCTGTTTTCCAAACGAACGGTTTTGGTGCATACGGAGATGCCAGCTCTTGCCCATACTTGGGATCGTATATCGGCTACAACAGCTTCCGCTATAACGACTACTATGATGTTTATTCGACCTATTCTGGTACAGTCTTTGCCCGAGGAAACTGGTGGGGAGCATGTCCTCCATATCCATCTGTCACTCAGAACGTCGATTACTCCAGTTGGCTTTGTACTGATCCGAATCCCAGGAGTCAGATGGCAGGAGACATGATAGGCATGCCACTCTCAAAAGCCGCAATGGGTCTTTCCTCGGAGTTACCCTCAGGCAAAGCAACTGGTCCCGCACCCGAACCAGGAATATCTGAACTGGACGCAGCATGCCTTCTCTACGCTGACGGAAAGTATGCAGAGGGTCTCCATGCGTTTGAGGCCATCGTGGCAGGATACCCAGACAACTTTGCTGGACCGCGTGCATTGGTCTTCGTAGAACGAACACTCGATAGACTCGGTCGGTCAAACGAGATTCTCGCAAGACTAAACACCGCGTCAGCATCGTACAGTGGCAAAGCTCTCGGAGAATTTGCTGATGCACGTCGTGTCTATCAATACCTAAATCAAGGGCGATATCAAGACGCTGTTGCTCAAGCTGCCGAGGTCGTCCGCCTCAATGACGATACGACACTGGTGAAGTTTGCTCTTTATGATCTGGGAAGCATCTGCTGGTACTATCTCGGCGACACCAAAACCGGGGAGCAGTACTACCGGGAGTTGATTGCGCGGTTCCCGAAAGATCATCTCACCAACTCAGCGCTGGCGACGTTAGGTGAGTGGAAGCCAGAAGAGCAAAGTGGGAAAGCTGGAGACGCGTCTCTTGGGCAATCTAAAGAACCTCCTACCCAATACGCCCTGACTCAAAACTATCCAAATCCCTTTAATCCGAGCACTGTCATCAGTTATCAGTTGCCGACCGGAGGTTACGTCACGTTGAAGCTGTACAACACGTTGGGGCAGGAAGTAGCAACGCTCGTGGATGGGATTCAGGATGCAGGGTTCAAGTCTGTCACTTTTGATGCCAGCCGATTGCCGAGTGGAGTGTACTTCTACAGATTACAGGCCGGAGCGTTTGTTCAGAACAGGAAGATGCTCTTGGTGAAGTAAAACTGCAAATGGGGTTAGTTCACCATGCGCAGGTCCTCAGAGACGGCCTGCGCATTCTGTTTTCGGATGGGGTCACTGAGAGTTCCTGAGCGCCTAACCCAGGCTCTCAGGGTATGTTTGCGTATGAGTTTGTGTGGTGGAGATCTTTCCCCCGGAGCAGAAACAAAGGATGGTTTGCGAAGCGGCCCGATCGGTTGAGTTTCGTTTCTGGCGGCATGAAGCGTATCGTGTAACCGCAACGCCGCTTGGTGGAAAAGTTTGGCTTTGAGCCGTGAATCAAGAATGGCTCATGAAATGAGCACTCTCCTGCTTTCAGCTCGACATCAACCGCTTTCGACTCATCCAGCTTGATATCTGCCATCTCCTGATCAAGGATCTGTTCCTTCACTGTGTACGGCACATGCGGGATCAGCCCCCAGGTGTGGCTTCCCGGAATCACCCTCATACATCCATTCTCGACATTCGAATCGTCGATCGCAAGCCGCAGGGTCATCACCTTCATCGGTTCGAGTGCCCAATAGGCAGCGTCTTGATGCCAGGGAAGAGGTAAGCCGTCGCCCTGCCGCTTGCTGATGATACGGCCATACTTCATATAGCCTTCGTGGTGGTAGCGATCTAGATCTTCTTGTGCTAGTTTTCGGTACATCAGGCCTCCTCCTGTTTGGGTTTATCGGTCTTGAGAATGGCTATCCTTGAGCGAGAATGGGAAAGAGGTCCCCGTCAAACTCCTCGCCTTCCACCAAATTCGCCCTGTCACCCACAATGTGAGGGACATGGGTATACGTAATCCCTGCCGGCATGTAGATAGTTACCATTGCCCGGCGGGGTCTGTCAGTCTTATTGGGGCCCGCATAATGAAATGTAAGGTCATTGTGGAACGTGCAGCTCCCAGTCTTTAGCGGAACGGGGACAGACTCAAATTTCTTATTCTTGGCTGCTGGAACGAGCTTGAAAAGGTCTTGTGGGTTGATCAGGTCGATGGCATCGAGCCTGCCAAGTTTGTGAGAGCCGGGGATGAAGTGCATGCAGCCGTTCTCTACAGTTACGTCATCGAGAGCCATCCAGCACGAAAGCGCCGTGGTTTGCTTCATTGGCCAATAGGGGAGGTCTTGGTGCCAAGCAGTTGCAGAACTGTCATGAGGTCGCTTGATAAGCGCGTGGTTGTGCCAGAGACGCACATGCTGAGACCGAGATAGTCTGCGAGCAATCTGTGCGACTCGCCTATTTAAGACATATTCTTTGATCTGAGGATACAATTCCCACAGGTTCACCATCTGAAGAAAAACTTTTTCGTAGTTCGCATTCTGCAACGGACCCCGAGCTTCGTCTCGGCGCTTCCTGTCCTGTACGGCGACATCAAGTGCCTTACGCAGGTCTTCCACTTCGTTGAGTGGGAGGACATTCTCGAGCTTAACATAACCGTTCGCTTCATAGAATTGGACCAGATCCTCTGATAACGGGTACTCAGACATTCAAATCCTCCAGTGTGAAATGAAAGAGTGCGATAGTCGAGTCGATAAGCAATGGATTTGCCAAAGAGATGGACTGAAAAGTCGTTGACTTTTCTTCACTTTTTGCTTAGTTTAAAAATTACAAAGCACCAAATTCAAGGGCAAGGTTTTTTCTAATCATTTTTGATTTCACTAAGAGAATGTATGAACCTCATCGCGACAAACGCTGGAAGCTACCCGCGGATCGGTGATACTCCCGACAAGCAGGTGCTTCGGAGAACGATAACGCAGTGGGAAAAAGGAGAGAAGTCTGGCGAAGACCTCGCCGCTGCGGAAAAGGAAATGACGAAACTGGCAATCTCTGAACAATTGGAGGCAGGTCTCGACCTTGTCACGGACGGCCAGATCAGGTGGTACGATCTGCTTTCACATATTGCAAGCAAGCTTGAAGGGATAAAGATCAATGGATTGCTCCGTTTCTTTGACACGAACTCCTATTACCGCCAGCCCGTTGTGAGCGGTGAAATTAAGCACAAGAAAACTATCCTTCTCGACGACTATCGCTTTGCCCAGTCCGTGTCTGCCAAGGCTGTCAAGCCCGTCGTCACAGGTCCATACACGCTGGCAAGGCTTTCGATTGTGGAGAACGGACGATACAAGTCATTTGAGAAACTGGTTGAGGACTACAGCGTCGCAGTTGCTGAGGAGGTCAAGGCCTTGGCTGGTGCTGGGGCTGCAATCATCCAGATCGACGAACCGGCCATCCTGAAGAATAAGGAAGATGTTGATCTTTTCTCTTCAGCATTAAGACTTTTGGTCAATGTTAAAGGAAACGCGCGACTTGCGCTTTACACGTACTTTGGAGATGCGGCATGGCTTTACAGGACATTGCAGGAGTCACCCGCAGATATCGTCGGAATTGATTTCACTTACAATCAAAAGCTTGCATCAATGATCGCTCATGATGGCTCGAGAAAACCTCTTGGACTTGGGCTGATTGATGGAAGGAATACCAAGACGGACGACGAAAGGGAGGTCCGGCGCGATCTTGATCTTCTTCTCCCAGCGATCAAAGGGGGAAGTTGTTATCTCAATCCATCCTGTGGACTCGAGTATCTTCCAAGAGATCGCGCCTTCATGAAGCTGAAGAACATGGCGAGGATCGCGGCCAACTACAAATAGCAGACAACTGCAGGAGTGTGCATGAGCAGAAAGAAACTGGAGCAGCTCGGACTTAACCTTCCTTTATTCCCTACCACAACTGTCGGGAGCTTTCCGAAGCCCGATTATCTCGCTCAGGCGCGGGCGAAGTTTGCCAAAGGCGCGATGAGCTCGGGTGAACTGCAGAGTCTCGAAAAGAAGGCAGTTGAGTTCTGGCTAAAGACTCAGGAGGATATTGGTATTGATGTCCTCGTCGACGGAGAGCAGTATCGCGGAGACATGGTTGCCTACTTTGCTGAAATCATGCCGGGATTTGAAATTGGCGGCCTGGTTCGCTCGTACGGGAACCGATACTACCACAAACCGATTATTACTGGTGAAGTTAAGTGGCCGGGGCCGATCACGGTGGAGTGGTGGAAGTTTGCCCAAAGCCTCACAAAGAAGCCCGTCAAAGGAATGCTTACTGGGCCGTACACTGTGATGGACTGGTCATTCAATGAGCATTATCCCGACCGGAAGTCTGCTACGATGGCCTTGGCGAAGCAAATTCGGAAAGAGGTGGAGGCCCTGGCCGACGCAGGCGCAAAAATCATCCAGATTGACGAACCTGCAACTTCGGTTCGACCCGAGGAATTGCCGATCATGATCGAGGGGATGCAAATGGTCACCGAGGGAGTTCCAGCGTATTTCATCACACATATGTGTTATGGTGCATTCGAACTCATCTATCCCGGCCTCCTGAAGAGTCCCGTCGATAACTTCGACCTGGCGATCTCGAATAGCGAGCTTGATCTCATCAAGATTTTTGAAAAGCATCCCTTCACACGTGATATCAGTGTCGGCGTGGTTGATGTGCACTCTCACGTGATCGAGGAACTCGACACTGTGAAGGGTCGAATCCGTAGAGCTCTGGAAGTCTTTCCGCGTGAGTCGGCTTGGATTGATCCTGACTGCGGCTTGAAGACGAGAACGGTTGATGAAGCCATTGCAAAGGTGAAAGTGATGGTGGAGGCCGCGAAGAGTTTCAGGAATTAATCAACGCTGATGCTTGTGAGTCTCATTTCTTGGAGGAGCCTCACGGAGTAATCGCCAAGATGAGCGGCGAACGCTTGTTCTCAGGAACGAGAACGGCTTGCTTCGGGGTCAAGAATCTATTTGACAGAGATGAATGATTTTCATATATTTATTTGTCACAACGATATGGAGAAAACACCGTATGTCCACATACATCACTGAGGAGTGTATTAATTGCGGAGCGTGTGAGCCAGAATGCCCGAATACGGCAATCTATGCGGGGGGTGCTCAATGGGAACTCAATGGGCAGATGCACGATCCCATTTCAAATGATTTATACTACATTGTTCCAGACAAATGCACGGAATGCGTGGGTCATTTTGAGCGGGAACAGTGTGCCGCAGTTTGTCCAGTCGATTGCTGCGTCGCGAACCCCAGTCACGTAGAAACCGAAGAAGAGCTATTCGAGAGAGCAAAAAGGCTTCACCCCGAGAAGCAGTTCGCACCTCTGAGTGTAGAGACCTCTCATTTTCAAAAGGTTGCATAAGAGGCGCGGGTTCACTTCTCTAACAACTCTTGCCGAGGTCGGTCATCTTTCTCAGCAAACTGAAAGAAGCCGACCTCTTTTGTTACTGTCGGCGCCAACTGATTTTGGGTTATAGGACAAACAGACGATGACCATCGGACCTTATGAAGTGAATGCGCTAGAGACAGGGCGGTTCGCTCTCGATGGGGGGGCGATGTTCGGGATCGTCCCGAAGCCGATCTGGAGCAAATTCCATCCCGCAGATGAGAGGAATAGGATTGAACTCGCTATGCGGGTTCTATTGATTCGAGATGGGAAGAGGAATATCCTCGTCGATGCGGGAATTGGAACGAAGTTCTCCCCAAAGCTTGTTGACATCTATCGGGTTGATCTCAAGAAGTGGAGCTTGGAATTTTCACTTCGGAGCTTTGGTTTGCACCCTGTTGACATCACGGATGTGATCCTCACTCACCTTCACTTCGACCATGCCGGCGGGTCGACAGAAAGACGAGGTGGTGAGATCATCCCGGCGTTTCCAGAGGCAAGGTACTATGTTCAAAAGGCCCATTGGCAGCTTGCGATGGACCCCACGGACAAGGATCGTGGGAGTTTCATGAGAGATGACTATGTTCCGTTGTATGACGCCGGGAGACTGGAGCTTCTCGAGGGTGAGTTTGAAATATTTCCGGGAATCGGCCTCGTCATCGTCAACGGTCACACAGATGCACAGCAGCTCGTTCGGATCGAGGGGAATGGAAAAACTCTTCTGTACTGCTGCGATCTCGTGCCAACAGCTGGGCATCTGCCGTATCCTTACGTCATGGCATACGATCTTAGGCCACTGGTGACCATTGAGGAGAAGAAGAAGATTCTAGGTCAGGCATACGAAGAGAAGACGATCTTAATCTTCGAACATGACCCTGTGGTCGAGGCCGCCACGGTCAAAGCGGCAGAGAAGGGATTTGTGGTCGATGAGAAGGTTGCCGTAGGTTGAGGCGTGATATAGGGATGATTTTTTGTCGGAGAAGACATTCTAAGGGTTAAGTTCTTCCTATGCTCAGTTTGACAGATAGAATAAAGGCAAAGGCGATGGAGCTCGGGTTCAGCAAGGTTGGAATCGCTCGGGCCGTAGTGCTAGAGAAAGAGGGTAAGCTTCTACGTGAGTGGTTATCGCGCGACTTTCATGGCACGATGGAGTGGATGGAAAGGAATGTCGAGAAGAGGATCGATGTCAGGAAAGTCCTCCCTGATGCGCAGTCGGCGGTGGTCGTCGCGATGAACTATTACACCGAGGCAAGTCATTCAGATGAGCCGGACGACGGGAAGATCTCACGGTACGCCTGGGGCGATGACTATCACGACGTGATGATTCCTCGCTTGGAGAAGCTCCTCGAGTTCATCAAATCCGAAGTTCCTGCAGTCGAAGGAAAGGTGTATGCTGACACGGGACCCGTGATGGACAAAGTCTGGGCTGTGCGAGCTGGTGTAGGGTGGGAGGGAAAACATACAAACGTCATCTCAAGAGATTTCGGTTCATGGATCTTCCTTGGCGAGATCATTCTCGACATCGGCTTGGAATATGATGAGCCGTCGACTGACTACTGCGGCACATGCACACGATGTATCGACGCTTGCCCAACAGACGCAATCACAGAACCGTACGTTCTCAACTCGAATCTCTGTATCTCCTATTTGACGATAGAACATAAGGGAGAAATTCCTGGAGCGATTTCTTCTCGATTCGAAAACTGGATCTATGGCTGTGACATCTGCCAGGATATCTGTCCGTGGAACCAGAGATTCTCAAAGCCAACTCAGGAAGCAGCGTTCTCTCCTAGGAAAGGTTTTCTCAGTCCAAGTCTCGTTGAACTTGCCTCAATGAGCGAGGAGGAATTTCGTGAGAGATTTCAAGGGAGCCCAGTAAAGCGGACAAAGCACTCAGGGCTCATGAGAAACGTCAAAGCCGTCCTAAAGAATAGGGAACTTGTTCCAGAAAGAAGCTGAAGAAAGAATGACAGACGATCATCACAAGGTCATTATCATTGGATCGGGAGCTGCAGGTCTCACGGCAGCGATCTATACGGGCCGTGCGAACCTCAGGCCAATTGTGTTCGAGGGTAATCAACCAGGTGGCCAGCTCACAATCACCACTGAAGTGGAGAATTATCCCGGTTTCCCCGAGGGGGTCCTTGGACCAGAGCTGATGGATCTCTTCAGGAAGCAGGCACAGCGGTTCGGGGCTGAATGTCTCTTCAAGGATGTGACACGAGTAGATTTCTCCACTCGTCCCTTCAAGGTCTACTCCGAGGAAAGTTTGTACCATGGAGACGCAGTTATTATCGCTACAGGCGCAACGGCAAAACTTCTCGGCTTGGAATCGGAGAAAGAATACATGGGATACGGCGTGTCTGCGTGCGCAACATGCGATGGATTCTTCTTTAAGAATCAGGAGGTCCTCGTGGTAGGCGGTGGTGACACGGCAATGGAAGAATCGACATACTTGACAAAGTTTGCATCCAAAGTGATGGTCGTCCATCGTCGAAATCAACTGCGTGCATCGAAGATCATGCAGGAGCGAGCATTTAAGAATCCCAAGATTAGTTTCGTCTGGGATTCCGTTCTGGAGGAGATTCTTGGTGAGAGGAAAGACGGAAAGAAGTCTGTCACCGGCGCACGCCTGAAGAACTTAAGAACAAATCGTTCAGAGCTGGTAAGATGCGATGGTGTCTTTCTGGCAATTGGTCATCAACCGAACACTGAGATATTCAAGGGTCAAGTCGAATTGGACAAGCGGGGATATATCATCACGAAGCGTGGCTCGACTGCCACAAATCTCCCTGGGGTGTTTGCTGCGGGTGATGTCCAAGATTCCGTTTACAGGCAGGCTGTGTCAGCCGCGGGCTCTGGATGCATGGCCGCAATTGATGCCGAGAGATTCCTCGAAGCCGAGGCTCGCTGAGTCGTCATTGCTGTTCTTGTCCGTTCAGCTTCGTTCTCCTAAATGGAGGGAAGATCCCCCGGAAGTACTCACCTCCCGCCGAAAGGAATTCTTGTGTGTTGGGATCTGTCATTCTCAATTTAGATCGGATTTGGATTTCCTTCTACTGCGTGCTGTAGTTAGGTTTTGCCCCTAATTTAGGTTGACTTTTAGTTTTCTATTTCGTACAATACATTCAAAATCAAGGGGTTAGAACCTTTCTGTCTTCCTCTGTATGACCAAAGCCTCAAAGTGGGTGCTTGGTATCTTCGCGGTCCTTGCCGTTCTGTTCTTCCTTGTCATCGGATTCGCCTTTCTCCTCTACGTCGGCAGCACAAGTGACAGCAGTTCCATATCCACCTTTGGGGAGAAGATCGCAGTTGTCGAACTCAAGGGTGTGATCAACAGTTCCGACGAGATTGTCTATCAACTCAAGAAGCACCGAGAGAATCGGTCAATCAAGGCCATCGTGCTGCGTGTGGATTCCCCGGGGGGCGCTGTCGTCCCGAGCCAGGAGATGTATGAGGAAGTGAGGAAGACACGCGAGGCTGGGAAGCCGGTCATTGTGTCCATGGGATCGGTTGCTGCCAGCGGGGGATATTATGTCTCTTGTGGAGCGACAAAGATTGTTGCCAATCGAGGTACGTTGACTGGAAGCATTGGAGTCATCTCCCAGTTTATTCAAATTGAGCAATTGATGAGTAAAATAGGGATTGGATCGACGACGGTAAAGTCAGGGAAGCTGAAGGATTCAGGATCCCCGTTTAGAAAATTCACTGAAGAGGACAGGAAGTACTGGGAAGGACTGATCCAGGACACCTACAACCAATTCGTGACTGTTGTCGAGCGTGAACGTCACATACCACACGAGAGGCTCTTGGGGATTGCTGATGGGCGGGTTTTCAGCGGTGAGCAAGCGCTTGAAGCTGGCCTCGTTGATACGCTGGGTACGTATGAGGATGCTGTGCGGATTGCTGCCGACATTGTCGGCATCCGAGGTGAACCAGTGGTGGTGAAGATGAGAGAACGTCGGCGGTACGGCATCTTCGATCTTCTCTTCACGAGTGCTCGGGAGAACCTGCTTGAAGCAAAGAGTGAGTTGCTCGATCAAGACATTCTACAATACAAGCTACCATATCCGTAATTTCACTGGGAGGAGGGGACTCTCTTGACAAAAGCTGATATCGTTGATGTCATTGCATCTGCTACCGGCTTGACCAAGGTTGAGACCGAAGCTGTCGTCGACGGCTTCATCTCGACTGTCATCAACTCTTTGAAGGAAGGCAAGAACATCGAGATCCGAGGCTTTGGGAGTTTTAAGGTGAAGAAGCGCCGGGGGAGGATGGCGCGGAACCCTCGGACGGGCGAGCAAGTCCGGGTGGAGGAACATTATGTTCCCCTCTTCAAGGTATCGAAGGAACTCAAGGCACTCGTGAATGAAAACCTTTCTAAGATGCCGACTCCACCGACATCGTGAGACCTCTTTTTGATTTCTGTTGCCTGATATGATTCCCAAGCTGCATTGCAGTTCCTGCGGTAACGAGCTATCTCCTCTAGACAAGTTCTGTAGTAACTGTGGCGCAAAGGTAACTCTCGAAGGAACATCGGAGGAGCCCAGAGTCCCAGCCACAGTCAACTGCAAACTCTGTGGATCGGAGAATCCCGCCGGCATAAAATACTGTTCTGTCTGTGGAGCTGTGCTCAAGAGTGAGGCGCCAGAATCGCGACGACGAGAAGCACCGCGTGATCAGAGGAAACCTGATGAATCGAGGCACCGAGGGATCGGTGAAGGGAAATCGGAGAAGCAGAAGATTCAGCCGGGCCGAGGTTTGACCCAAGGGAAGATCATCGCGGTTTTCGGTGGTTTACTCGTCATCGGAGTGATCATTATCGGAGTTACGCGAAATCAGACGAAGACTGTATCTACGGGCTTGACAACTCAGAACAGCGTTAGTTCCACACTTGTGCAAGACATCGAGCAGTTGCGGAAGATAGTCGATGCCGATCCGACAGACAGCGGGGCGATTCTGAGGCTTGCCAACTTGCTTCACGACGGGAAGTTCATGGACCAGGCAATCGTTTATTACAGGAAGTATTTGGTTTTGAATGAAAAAGATCCAGACGCTCGCGTTGATCTGGGGATCTGCTATTTCGAAAATGGCGACAAGGACAAGGCGATCGCCGAGATGAAGAAGGCCCTCACATATGCTCCAAAGCATCAGTTGGCGCATTTTAACCTCGGCATTGTCAATCTCGATAGCGGTAATATGCAGGAGGCGATCAGTTGGTTTAGGAAGTGCATCGAAATAGCTCCGGGGACGGAGACCGCGCGACGTGCTCAAGAGCTTATTGACCAACATACTGGGTCAACTACCCTCAAGCTTAATTAACAACGTAATAACAATTCCGCGGAAGCGATCCTTCAGCACAATCTTTTAGGAGAGACAATATGCCTAGTGGAAAAAAGAGGAAACGCCACAAGATGGCGACACACAAGCGCAAGAAGCGTTTAAGAAAGATGCGGCATAAAAAGAAGATTCGTTGAGTAGTCTGAGATCGATGGCGTCTTTTCTGTAGATTGGAATTAACAACTGCCCATCGTGACTTCTTTCTCCCTCATCGATGGGCAGTCATTTTCTCCTGCATTTTCTTGACTAGATAAGATGAGACGGCGCACACATTTCCTGGTGTATTCAGCCTTCCTCTTTTTCCTTGTTGTTTTCTTCTATAGAGCTGCATTTGGCTGGGGATCCTGGGCGCACAAAGAGATCAACCGCCAAGCCATTGAATCACTGTCACCGCCACTCAAAGACTTCTTTTTAGCGAACGAGGAATTCATCGCAGAGCATTCGATCGATCCAGACCAGCGCAGATTCATCGACAAGGATGAGCCTTTCTATCACTATCTGGATATTGATCGGTATGGAAAATACCCGTTCTCTGAGCTTCCGCACGATCACCAGGAGGCTGTAAAGAAGTTCGGAGCGGATTCTCTGAAGAAGAGCGGGTTGGTTCCCTGGCACATTGCTGACGTCACAGATAAGCTTGCGGACGCGATGAAGGCCGGCAACAAAGAAGAAATCCTTCATTATGCATCTGACCTGGGTCACTATGTGGCGGACGCCCATGTACCTCTCCATGCGACGGAGAATTATGATGGACAGTTGTCAGGACAGGTTGGGGTCCATGCACGGTTCGAGTCTCGTCTCCCCGAGATGTACGGGAAAGAGTATCTCTTCTCTCATGATACCGCGAGTTTAATTGAAAACCCCGTAGAGAAAGCGTTTCAAATCATCCTTACAAGCTATGCAATGGCTGATTCTGTCTTGAAGGCGGATGCGGGTGCGAAAGCGGATTTGAGAGACAAGGAGATCTATACTGTTGTACGGAAAAATGGGAAGGCACAATACCAATATAGCGATGCGTATTATAAAAAGTTCAATGAGTATCTACGCGGGCTTGTTGAAAGAAGAATCCAGGACGCTATCTCGGCCGTTGCCGACTTCTGGTTCACAGCTTGGGTGAAGGCAGGAAGGCCGAAACTCCCCACATGAGGGCCGACCAGAGATTCCTTGATTCTTTTTGCATTTGTTGTTATGTTTTTGTCAAGTAAATCGTTCATCATTCTCTGAGAGGAGACGGCTATGGGTGACGACAAAGGCATGGCAAAAGGGTTGTTCATCGGATTCATTGCCGGTGGGGTAGTCGGAGCGCTCTTGGCATTGCTCTATGCGCCGAAATCTGGCAAGGAGCTCCGTGCACAGCTGAAAACCCAAGGCGGCGAGCTTCTCGACGAGGCAGAAGAGCAGCTCGTGAAAGCGAGGACAAAAGCCGTCGATATCATCAACGAGGGGAAGAAGAAGTCAGAGCAGCTGATCACGGAAGCGAAGCGCCGAGCCGAGACGCTTCTGGATGATGCCGAGAAGATTATGAGCGATGCAAAGGAAAAGACCGGCACAGTTGTGGAGCAGTCAGCGAAAATCAAGAACGCGGTGAAGGCAGGAGTGGAGGCTTTCAAAAACCAACGAAGCAAAAGCTAACAGAGAGGAACGTTAGACCCACGTGGAGACGATTCTGGTCCTTACAGAAATTCTCGCGCTCATTTGTTTGGCAGCGCTTTGTGTGTATGTGATTCTTGTGTTGACCCGAATGAGGAGGGTGATGACGAACCTCGAAAGAGACCTCAAAACGTTTGCCGATCGCGCCATCCCCATCCTTGAGAACATTGAAGAGATCACGACGAAGTTTAAGAATGTGGCCGCGATCATTGAGCAGGAGGTGGGTGCCATTAAAGAGTCCATGGCGGCGGTGCAGCAGATCGCGGAAAACGTCGTCAACTTCGAGCGACGGGTCCAAGAGCGCATCGAGATCCCCGTTATGGAAGCTGTGTCCGTCATTTCTGCTGTCTTCAAAGGTGTCCGTACGTTCCTAGACCGACTTCGAACCTGATCCGCGAGCAGAGTGAAGTATTGCCACACAGTACCTTCCCCGCTTCTGAAAATTTACGTAGCTTGAAAGCAAGTGCCATTTCCAACAAGGAGTGCGTCTCCGTTTCCGCGTTCACTCTATAGGAAAGGAATGATGTCTTGAAAGAGTTTAGTGGTGAGAACATCAGGAATGTTGCCCTTATAGGGCATGGTGGGTCTGGCAAGACCTCGCTTGCTGAAGCGCTTCTCTTCGGCTCCGGCGCAACAAGTCGGCTCGGGAGAATCGAGGAGGGATCAACCGCTTCGGACTATCACCCCGATGAAATCGAAAGACGGATCTCAATCAACTGCTCACTCCTCTTTACCGAGTGGAAGGGAAAGAAGATCAACATCATCGATACCCCGGGATATACTGACTTCACCGGGGAAGTGAAATGTGGACTACGTGTCGCAGACACGGCTTTACTCCTCCTGAAAGGGGTTGAGGGGGTTGAGGTCGGTGCCGAGGTCGTTTGGCGGTACGCCGCGGAATTCCAAAATTCTGTCGTCGTCGTAGTCAACAAGCTCAACAACGAAAACGCGAAGTTTGACGACGTGGTGCAGCAGGCAAGGACAAGGTTCGGGAACGATGTTACCATCGTCCAGTTTCCAGCGAATCAGGGCCTGGGGTTCGATGCCGTCGTCGATCTTCTTCGGATGAAACTTCTCCGCTTTAGCACAGATGGAAAGGGCAAGTTTGCCGAAGAAGAGATACCGGGTTCCCTCCGGGAGCTTGCTGACAAGCAGCGAGAGGAGCTGATTGAGAAGATTGCTGAGTCTGATGAGACACTGCTCAACACCTTTTTCGATAAGGGGACGCTCAGTGAGAACGAGGTCCGGAGTGGGCTGAAGGAAGCGCTGAGAAAAAGAAAGATCTTCCCCGTCCTCTGTGGTGCCGCGACGCAGGGTACAGGTTCAACTTCGATTTTGGACTTTGTACTTGACTATTGCCCATCGCCCTTGGTTCGGGGAGAGGTCAGTGGCAAAGACCCACGAACCAACAAGGAGGCTCTGATCAAATCTGAGGGAAACGGACAGCCGACTCTTTTCGTTTTCAAGACTGTCTCTGAGCCACACCTCGGTGAACTTTCCTTCTTCAGAGTGTATTCCGGTTCTGTCACACCTGGGATGGACCTTGTGAATGAGTCAAACGACAAGATAGAGCGCCTAAGTCAGCTTTATGTGATGAATGGGAAAGAACGCAAAGAGGTGGCGAGGCTCGTTGCTGGCGATCTTGGTGCAGTGGTGAAGC
>Ga0315282_10003393_pt1 | contig 28617 bp, 14 predicted proteins | sample YL17G07_20_MG_FD_203693 | JGI IMG/M metagenome (GOLD analysis project Ga0315282, IMG submission 203693) | Sediment microbial communities from Yellowstone Lake, YNP, Wyoming, USA - YL17G07_20 | ecosystem: Environmental > Aquatic > Freshwater > Lake > Sediment | place: USA: Wyoming | collected... | reverse complement strand
TGCCGCTGGGCGTCCTGGAATACCATGGCGATCACCTGCCGGTGGGCATGGATACGCTGGCCGTGGTCAGGGCGCTGGAGATTCTCGAGAAGGAGATGCCTCTCGTGATCCTGCCGGCTTTCTACTACGGCGCGGCCAGCTACGCGGTCGAGCCGCCCGAGGGACGGGGCACGATCCACGTGGACGCGGACCACCTCCAGCCCGTGGCCCGGGATCTCTTCCGCAGCCTGCTGCGGATCGGCTTCCGCAACATCCATTTCTTCATCCACCACCAGAGCGAGAATTTCGCCGCGGGCATGCCCACGGACCTGGCTTTCAAGTTCGCGGCCCGTCAGGCGGTCTTCGAATTCCTGGAGAAGGAACGGGGGGAAGGCTGGTGGGGCAAAAGCCAGATGGCCGGCTACTATGCCCAGCAGGCAGCCGGGGATGATCCGTTCAACTGGATCAAGGGTCACCCGCTGATGACACCGGAGATCGTCCGGCAGTATCCCTTCGACCATGCCGGCGCGGGAGAGACGGGGCTGATGCTCGCACTCTGTCCCGAGAGCGTTGACCTGGCCGCGCGGGACGAGAATGCCTGGTACAGCCGCTCGGCGGCGGAGGCAACTCGCGAGCAGGGGGAGCGGGGCGTTGCCCTTGTCCTGCAAGCCATGCGCGAGGCACTGCAATGAGAGCCACGCTGGACTGGACGCAACCGCGGTCGCTACGCATCTTCCGGCACCCGGGATCGGACTTCAACGGGGACAAGCCGCTGCGGGCGCCTGCGGTCTGCACCCCAGCCGCCTTGCTCGGAGGCCCGCAGATGACCAAGCTCGATATCTCGCTCAAGATCGCCCAGCAGGTCGGCGTTGACCAGCTCGTGGCTATCCGGGTCGTCCAGGCGACGCTGGACGTCATCATCGCTGCCCTGGCCACGGAGGGCCGCCTGGAACTGCGCGACTTCGGCGTCTTCGAGGTGCGCGTCACAAGCCCCGGAAGACCCGGAACTTCAAGACCGGCGCCCGAACCATGGTGCGGCAGAAGCGACGGGGGTTCTTCAAGGCCGGGAAGCAAATGGCAGAGCAGATCACCGACAGTATGGCGCCCCACCAATCGCTGCCAGCAATTCGTCGGTCGCCACCTGACGCCGAGCGGGCGGCGGTGCGCGCGGATTCGTCCCCGTTAGCCATTGCTAGAAGGCGGGCGCGGCGATAGGCTGTCCGGATATGTACAGGATACACAGCAAGCTTCTCGTCGCGGTGGGCGTGCTGCTGGCGGGGTTGACGGCGGCTGCCGCGGCTGAGGCAACCAAGTCCGTCCGCGCCGGTGCGGATGCGATGGATGTTACGCCCGCGGATTTGCCCGTCATTATCAACGGCGGTTTCCTGTCCGCGTCCGCCGCCAAAGTTAACGACCGCCTCCACGTGCGCTGGCTGGTGCTCGATGACGGGCAGACGCGTGTTGCCCTGGGCGTGCTGGACACGTGCCTCATCCCCGCGGAGTTTGCTGATGAGGTCAAGGCGCGTGCGCAGAAGCTCACCGGCATCCCGGCAGAGCAGATCATGCTCTCGGCCACGCACACGCACAGCGCTCCGTCGCTGATGCAGTGCTTGGGCACGCCTCCCGACCCCCATTACCCGGCGTTCGCTTTGCCGTTGATCGTTGAAGGCCTGCAGCGCGCGGTGGCCAATCTTGCGCCCGCACGCGCCGGTTGGGCAGTCGCGCAGGCGCCGGAGCATACGCACACGCGCATCTGGATTCGACGGCCCGACAAGATGCTGAGCGACCCGTTCGGCGCGCTTACCGTGCGCGCCAACATGCACCCCCGGCACGAGGACCCCGACGTCATTGGGCCGTCGGGACCTTCCGACCCGGCGCTGACGCTGCTGGCGGTACAGTCGCCCGACGGCCGGCCTCTCGCGGTGCTCGCGAACTACTCGATGCACTACTTCGGCGCGGCGCCGGTTTCAGCCGATTACTACGGCGCCTTTGCGCAGAAGCTCGGACCGCTCATCGGCGCGACGAGCTCGCCCCCTGCGTTTGTCGCCATCATGTCGCAGGGCACCAGCGGCGATCAGCACTGGATGGATTACGCGAAACCGCGGCGGCAGGTCGGCATGGATGCCTATGCCGGGGAGCTGGCGCGCATCGCGGCCGGCGCCTACCAGACCATCAGCTTTCAGGATTCGGTCCCGCTGGCCATGCGCGAGAAAACGCTGCGGCTGGCCACGCGCCAGCCGGATGAGAAGCGCCTCGCCTGGGCGCAGAAGCTGGTCGAAGCCATGGGAAATCGAGAGCCTAAGGACAGAGCCGAGGTTTACGCGCGCGAGCAACTCTGGCTGAAGGAGAATCCGGTCCGCGCGGTGAAGCTCCAGGCCTTGCGCGTTGGCGAGCTGGGCATCGCGATGTGGCCCTGCGAAGTCTTTGCCCTCTCCGGTCTCAAGATCAAAGCGCAAAGCCCGCTCCAGCCAACAATGAACATCGAGCTGGCCAATGCCGAGGAAGGCTACATCCCGCCGCCCGAACTGTACCCGCTCGGCGGCTACAACACCTGGCCCTGCCGCAGCGCCGGTCTCGAAGTAGATGCCGAACCGAAGATCGTGGACGCGCTGCTGGAACTGCTCGAAGAGGTCAGCGGCCGCGAGCGGCGCAAGGTCGCGGCCAGTCATGGCGCCTACGCGCAGGCCGTGCTCGCAGCGAAGCCCCTGGCGTACTGGCGGCTGGACGAGTGGAGCGGCCCCGTCGCCCTTGACGCCACTGGGGCGCGCCACGACGGTGCGTATGAGCCGGGCGTGGCCAGGTGGCTGGACGGACCGCCCTCGCCGGCGTTCTCGGGCGAGGGTGTGATTAACCGCTGCCCGCACTTTGCCGGCGGCCGGCTGAAGGCCACGCTGAACGAACCTGGCAGCGCCTACACGATCGAGATGTGGTTCTGGAACGGTTTGCCAGAGACAGTGCGGCCCGTGACCGGCACTCTCTTTGGGCGCGGGGCGCAAGAGTGCCTCGCGCTCGGCGGCACGAGCACGGCCCCGGGCAAGCTGGTGTTCGCCGGCACACTCACAGGCCGCACCGCCATTGCGCCGAAGACCTGGAACCATGTCGTCCTGGTGCGCGACGGCCGGCGCGTCACGGTCTATCTCAACGGCAACCCGGAACCGGAGATTTCCGGCGAAGCCGCGACGGACGAATCGAAGGACATCTACATCGGCGGACGCAGCGACAAGGAAGCTACCTTCGAGGGCAAGATTGACGAGGTGGCCATCTACGGCCGCGCGCTGTCTGCGGACGAGGTCCGCCAGCACTACCAACTCACAGGAGGGCAGCCATGAGGAACCAGACCAGCCGCCGGACCTTTCTCAGGAACTCCGCCGCCGCTGCCGGCGCGCTCGCCGCGCCGTACATCATCCCCGCCTCCGTGCTGGGCGAGGAGGGCGCCACCGCGCCGAGCAATAAGATCACGCTCGGCTGCATCGGCGTCGGCGGCATGGGCACGGGCAACATGAAGAACTTCCTCGGCCTGAAGGACTGCCGCGTCGTGGCGGTTTGCGACGCCTACGAGGACCGCCGCCAGAAGGCCAAGAACGCTGTGGACCAACAATATGGCGACAAGGGCTGCGCCATGTTCGGCGACTTCCGCGAGTTGCTGGCGCGCAAGGACATTGACGCGGTGATGATCGCCGTGCAGGACCACTGGCACGCCCTGATAGCCACGGCCGCCGCCGCGGCGGGCAAGGACATGTACTGCGAGAAACCGATGGGCGTGTCGGTGGAACAGGGCCAGTTGATTCTCAAAGCCATCCGGAAGCACAAGCGCATGTTCCAGGCCGGCACCTGGCAGCGGGCGCAGGCAAAGTTCCGCCAGGCGTGCGAGCTGGCTCGCAACGGCTACCTCGGCAAAATCCACACCATCCAAGTCTCAGCGGAAGGCCCGACCTACCAGCCCAAGTATACGGGACCGATGGACCCGCAGCCGGTGCCGGCCGGTTTCGACTGGGCGATGTGGCGCGGACCGGCGCCGGACAAGCCCTACAACCCCGGCCGAGTCGCGTGGCCGGATTGGTATCTGATCTGGGATTACTGCGCCGGTTTCATCTGCAACTGGGGCGTGCATCATCTGGACATCGCCCATTGGGGCTGCCCAACAATCTCGCAGGAAACGTGCGAGATTGAGTGCCAGGCAACCTATCGCAACAAGGGCTTCACGGACAACGTCGAGGGCTGGAACGCCACCTTCACCTTCGCCAGCGGCTTGAAGATGGTCCACACCGACAATAAACACCTGAAGCTCGGAACAAAGTTTATCGGCGATAAGGGCTGGGTCCATGTGGACCGCGCCGGCATCTGGGCCGAGCCGGAATCGCTCCTCACGGTCATACCCAAGGACAACGAGATTCACCTCCATAGAATGCCTGACCCGAAAGACGAGTTCGCGACCGTGAAGACCAAGACTGGAGAGCAGACCGTCTACAAATCGTTCAACCAAGGCGACGATTTCCTGAGCAGCGTGCGCAGCCGCCAGGACCCCGTGTCCAGTGTGGACGCGACGCACGTGGCTTCTTACCTCGGCCTGCTGGCCGACATCGCCGCGCGGTTGGAGGCAAAACTGAAGTGGGACCCGAAAGAGGAGAAGTTCATCGGCAACGATGAGGCCAACAAGCGGCTGACGCGTCCGCTGCACAACGGCTGGACGCTGTGAGCGTTTGTCTGAACGCGGCAGATCGGACTGAACTGCCCAGATCGCAAAGTGTGGGAAGTTCTTCGAGGAGCAGGCCGCGCGACTCACGGCGCCGGCTGCCAGGTAACTGAAAGGACCACGCTCATGGCCACGATAGTCGCTGGATTGAACGCGGAATTCTCACGCAGCTCGGACAAGCCGTTCGAGTGGGCGGTCAAGACGGCCGCCGAGATGGGCTACAAGTACTTCGAGCCGATGATCCACTTCGGCCGCGAACTGATGAGCGAGGCGGGCTACTATCACACCGTCTCAATGTTCGACGATCCCTACCGCATCAAAGAGGCCTGCGACACGGCCGGCCTGAAGATCTCCGGCCTGCAAGCCCATGGCCCGCTCGGCCGGCCCGACGTGCACGGCGAGTACGTCAAGCTGGCCATCCGCGTCGCCGCCGAGATCGGCGTGCCGGTGATCAACACCGACGAAGGCATCAAGGCAAAGTGGACGACCGAGGAGGAGGACTTCGTCCTCATCAAGTACACGCTGCAGGAGGCCGCGTTCATCGCCGAGCGGCGCGGCGTGAAGATCGGCCTCGAACCTCACGCGCAATACTCCCGTCACCCCGACGGCCTCGACCGCCTCTACAACCTGGTGAAGTCGCCCGCCATCGGCATCAACTTCGACACCGGCAACGCCTACCTCTGTGGTCACGATGTCTATGCCTGGCTGGAGCGCGTCGCGTCGCGGCTTGTGCATCTGCACGCGAAGGACATCTCTGTTCAGCAGTCCGGCGCCGAGCGCGGCAAAGTGACCGGCACGGCGGTCGGCTGCGCCTGCGGCGAAGGCGTGCTCGACTGGGCGCGCATCATCAGGATCGTGCGCGAGAAGTGCCCCCGCGACATCGTGTTCTCCGTTGAGTGCGGCACGCCCGACCAGGCAGCGAAAAGCTTGAAACATCTCAGTTCGCTGCTGGCCTAATGGCCACCAGCTCGCATCTTGTCCATCTCCGAGGAACTCCGATGGAGACCTATCAGCACATCCTTTTCGTTCTGGCGGCTGCCCTTGCGGCGACCGCGCTTCTGGCACATGCCGCTGCGGGATCGGATCTGTTCGTCGGCGCGGCGACCGTCAGCATCACCCCCAGCCAGCCCGTCGCGCTGTCCGGGCAGTACCACACCCGTGTCGCCAAGACCGTGGAGACCCCCATCACCGCCACCGCGGTGGCCATCGAGGGCCGCTCCGCCGGCCAGACCGGCGAGGCCGCGATCATGGTTTCCTGCGACCTGGTGGGCATCGGGGATACCATTCAGCCGCGTCTGCGCGAACGGCTGCGCGGCAAACTGGCCGGCTTCGACCTCAACAAGCTTTGGCTGAGCGCCACGCACACGCACACCGCGCCGGTGGGCCGGAGTTTCTGGGAAGACGGCTACGTCATTCCCAAGGAAGGCGTCATGCAGCCGGGCGAGTTCATCGAATTCCTCCTCGACCGGCTGGGCGAGGTTGTGGTCAAGGCGTGGGAGGGCCGCCAGCCCGGCGGGGTAAGCTGGGCGCTGGGCCACGCGGTGGTCGGGCACAACCGGCGCGCGGTGTACGATAACGGCCGCGCCCGGATGTACGGCGCGACGAACACGCCTGAGTTCCGCGCGCTGGAAGGCGGCGAGGATCACGGCGTGGAGATGCTGTTCTTCTGGGACCAGAACAAGGCTCCGTTGGCCATCGCCATCAACCTGGCCTGCACGTCGCAGGAGGTCGAGGGCCGTTCCGCCGTCAACGCGGACTTCTGGCATGACGTGCGTGAGCAGCTCCGCGCCAAATACGGGCAGGGCTTGTGCGTGCTGGCCTGGTGCAGCGCCGCGGGCGACCAGTCGCCGCACCTGCTGTACCGCCAGCGCGCGGAAGAGCGCATGCTGAAGCTGCGCGGGCTGACACGCATGCAGGAGATCGGGCGCCGGATCAGCCGGGCGGTGGAGGAGGTGTACGAGCTGGCGAGGAACGATATCCGCGCCAGCGCGCCGTTCGTCCATCAAGTGCAGGTCGTCAAGCTTCCGCGCCGCAAGGTCACGGACGAAGAACTGGCGAGGGCCCAGGCGCGCCACGAGGAGTTGTCGAAGAAGGCCAAGCTTGGCCCCGACGAGCCGGTGCGCATGGCCGAAGCAAAGAGCATCATGGACCGGTACGAGCAGCAGAAGGAGCAGCCCGACTACGAGATGGAGCTGCACGTCATCCGTCTGGGCGACGCGGCCATTGCGACCAACCCGTTCGAGCTGTATCTTGATTACGGCCTCCAGATCAAGGCGCGCAGCAAGGCGACGCAGACGTTCGTCGTGCAGCTCTCCTGTGCGACCGGTTTCTACCTGCCGACGGAGAAGGGCGTGCGCGGCGGGCACTACAGCACGGAGGTGGGGAGCGTCTTTGTCAGCCCCGACGGGGGCCAGGTGCTGGTCAACCGCACGGTAGAGGCGATCAACGCGCTGTGGCCGGGACAGTGAGGCGCGCGGGTCCGCTCCCGCTGGATGGGTGAGGACAACACACGGACGGTGATCGTGCAGAGAGCCGACAAAAGCGCGGGATCGACTCAAACAACTCCTCCTTTCGTCAGTATCCCGTAGTGTTCCAGAATCCAGCCGCGCATTAGCCAGCCTCGCGGTAATAGTACCGCAAAAGGCCACCGAGGCGTTCACGAGACTCGACCCGACCGTTTGCCCTCCTGACCTCAGGCTCAGCTTCGAGGAGCCTGTTCTCGATGCCCTAGTGGTTCCTCTCGTGATGAGATAGTGGTCCGCATAGGCTTGTATCGCTCGCCACAGAGCCGCTTCGCTGAAGAAGACCATCCGCTCCAGGCACTCCGACTTGATCGAGCGCACGAACCTCTCGGCGAAGGCGTTCAGGTTCGGACTTCGCGGCGGCAGGCGCACGGGCTTTACGCCGGAGGCCCTCAGCGAGGCCAGGATGGCGTGGGAGTACAGCGGGTCCCTGTCCATGAGAAGGTAGCGCTTCCCCAGCAGGAACCCATCCTGCGCATCCAACTGGTTGCGCAGCACCTGCTTCACCCAGCTCTCGCCAGGATCAACGGCCAGCCCGGCGAACGACACGCGCCTCGTTGACAGCTCGATGACGAACAAGACGATGTGCCGCACCAGACCGCGCGGCATCAGCACCTCGACCGTAAACATGTCAGTCGCCGCCAGCTGCTCGTCATTGAACCGCGGCCGCCTGTCGCTCATTGTCTCGCGGTAGACCCGGTTCTCCTCCCGCAGATATGCAATCACGTCTTGCTGGTCGCGGTTGACCCAGCCCGCCAAGGCCAGCAGCCCGAACTGCAGAGCGCGGTTCGTCATGCGTCACAGGGTACCGCCAGCGCCTGCGGTGCGCCTCGGCTGATTTCCGGAACCATGCGCCGTTGACCTTCAGCGCTGCAAGGGGCGAAGGGTGCGTCCGTCAATCTCGAAGAGCACGCTGTCGCCGGCGGGAAGTGTGACGCGCTCCTGGATGCCGCCGAAGAGCGGCGCGTGGGCGGGCGAGCGGAGCGTGGCGGTGATGGCGGCGTCGGTCGGGTTGTGGGCCTCGAGGAAGGGCTTCTTCCCATCAGCCTGGCCATCAACGACCAGCGTGAGTTTCACCGCGGGGTTATCGCAGAGGAAGACGTTGCCGGCCCACAGGTCGTTGGCGGCCTCGATGCTTTCCTGGAAGTACGCCGTCCCGTCGTGGACGGCGACGAAACGGAACCAGGGCCGCTGGCTTGAGTAGACCGCGGCGCAGCCGTTGTCGGCGACGCCCTGCACGCGGATCGGCAGGTCAATGGTGAGCTTCTGCGAGCCAAGCGCGAAGGCGACTGCGCCATCGGCCGCCCGCGCGGTGAAGAAGAAGGTCGCGTCGGCCAGTTCGCCGGCCTTCATCTGGACTGGATAGCCGTCCTTGCCACCGGCGAGGTTGAGCGCGCGGAGCGTATGCTCCAAAGATGCGTTGCCGGCCTCTTCGGTCGCGAAGGCGCAGATGGCGAAGCGGTAGGAAATGCGGTCGCCCGCTTTGACGTCCTGGCCGTCGCGCCCAAGGCCGATGTAGAGACGGCCGGGCAGCGTGTACTGATAGGCGAAGTCTGAGCCGGGCGGGGCGAAGAACCCGATGTGACCGACGATGGAGGGCATTTGCGCGGCGTAGCCGCCGGGCCGCAGCCGACCCTGGGCGCGGACGGTCTTGCCGGCCTGACTCAACATGCCCACGCGGGTCACGCCGTCGGCGTCGGTCGTCACGACTGAATGGCCCCAGCCCTTTTCGAGGTCCGTGGGGATCTCGAGGAAGACCAGAGAGATCGGCACCTGGCCGGTGAGGGTGAGGTCCTTCTTGAAGCGGATCTCGCCTTCGTGCCAGATGAAACCGCCCTGGTAGCGCTGCTCGCCCTCGCGGCGCCGGCGATGGTTCCAGACGATGTACATGTCGCGGCGGTCTTCGGGCGCGTAGATGGTGTGCGTCCGCTCGAAGTATTCGTTCTCGCCGAGGTCTTTGGGTATGGTGCACAGCGCCGGCGTGGGGCGCTCGGCGGTGTCGTAGCCCTGGGCGAGGAAGCGCATGTGCATCGTGGCCACCTGGAAGTTGTAGCTGGAGATGGCGACGTCCATCTGGCGGCCGGGGACGACGCCGAGGGTCTCGCGGTGCGGATAGGGTCCGACGCCGCGGATGTAGACGAGGTCTTCGTAGAAGGCACGCGGCATGGGGCAGAGCGCGCCGCCGCGGTCCCAGCCCTCCAGCGTAAAGTTCTCGCCGTTATGGAACTGGCGGGCCATGGTGAACATCTCGTTGCGGTCGGGGTGCCAGAGCATGCCTGTGGCGCCGAGGATGTTGAGGTTGTCGCCGCAGCGGAAGAGGCCTTGCTTGTAACAGAACACGAGGAGGTAGTGGGAGAACGCCCGCCGCCCCGCACCGTCGGTCACCTCGAGGGTGAGGTAGTGCTGCTGGTCGTGGACCAGTTCGAACTCGCGGACGAGTACCTTGGCGCCTTGGCCGAGGTAGCGGCGGATCGGCCCCCGATCGGAATCGTGGACGGCCACCTCGCGGATGCCGGCGTCGCTCTGCACGGCAAAGCGGAGGCGGACGCGCTGCGCGCCGCGCGTGTGGCGCCAGTTCTGTTCCATTTGCGTGTTGAACGCGCTCCACGAGAGGATGCGCGGCCCCTGGCTGGCGTACTGCTGCGCCGTCGAGGCCGCCCAGTACGCGGCACAGCGCGTGTTCAAGGCGGCGCGAGCACTCGGCACGTCGCGGAAGCCGGTGAAGAACGTCTGCGCCGCAGCCGCCACTTCGTTCGGCTCGGTGATGCGCGTGAACGAAGCGACGGCGGACCAGCGGAGGTCGCGCAGGCCGAAGAGGAACTCGCCGTAGTTGTCGGCCACGGGCTTGCCGTGATCGTAGACGAGCGGGAAGTAGTGGTAGAACCACCAGAGGTTCTCCGGGTGCGCGCCGTTTGCGCGGAGTTGCTTGTAGTCAAGCAGCGCGCTTGGCGGGAAGCTGCACAGGATCGCGTACTCGCCATAGTGATGGATGCGCTGGCCGTCCCAGAGCGTGAACTTCTTGTCGCGGTGGTAGGGGTCGCCGAACGTCGTGTCGGGGTAGACGACCTTCTCGCCCCAGAAGGCCCAGCGGTTGCCCAGGCCGTCGCTGAACTCGATACCCGGGCACGCGTAGAAGTCGGCGCCACTGGCTGCCGCGCAGTCGGCCTTCAGCTGGTTCAACGCTTCAGCAGTCAGCTTCTCAAGCGGCTCGTTGAAGACGACGACTGAAAGCCTCGCCGCTTTCGCAGCCGCGGCGTAGTCAGCGACGGTTCCTTTCCCGTCGCTCAAGCCCGTGTGGGCGCCGAAGATGCCGCGCACGCCGGGAGCCGCCGGCGTCTCGCCCGCCGGAATGGCCTCGAAGCGGCACGAATCCCATTCGGCGCTCTTGGGGAACTCGACGGGCTTGTACGGCGGCGGCCGGACGGTGCCGAACCCCGCAGCCTGCTGCGCCGGCCCGGCGAGCCAGCGGCAGGCGTTCAGCTGGAGCTTCAGCGTGTCGCTGGGCTGGCCCAGCTTGGCGTCGCCTCTGGTTTCGACGATGTGCTGCCAGAGTGGGTTGCCGTAGTTCATGCCCGTGTGGAGCGGCGAGAGGGGGAAACAGAGGATGCGTCCCTGGCCGAACTGCCGCACGGCCACGACTGGTGGCGCCGTCGCATACGTTCCGTCGGCCGCCAGGTCCAGCTCGTTCGGGTCGCCGGGGACGCCGGACTTGTAGCTCCGGGCCTCCTTCTCGCCCGCGACGATGACTTCCCAATCCGCGGAGTAACGCATAGCTGGCTGCCCCGGCCAGGAGCCGTAGTCGTGGAGCGGCAGGTAGAGGCAGCGCACGCCATCGGTCGCGGAATGCGGCTTGATCGCCTTGGTGAACCAGTATTGGAGCTTGCCGATGACGCCCGGCAGGGGTTGCCCATCGAACGTCCGCGTTTTGTCGTAGTTGCCTTCGTGGAGGATTTCGCAGCCGAAGCGTTCGAGGACGAGGTTCCAGTAGCGCTCATCGTCATCGCCGGGGTAGCGAACGGCTCGCGGCTGGAGGAACAGCCCGCCGCCTTCGCGGACGAAGCGCGCGAGCGCCGCCCCCGCGATCTTCGCCTGCGCCGCCAACGGCGGCGTGATCTTCTGGACACCTTCCTCCGTTGTCGTCAGGTGAACGACGTGGTACCCCTTGAGAAGCTGGAGCAGCTTCTCTTCGGACCAGCCCGAGTGGCACAGCCCGTCTTGCTCCACCAGCGACGCGGCAATGCCGCGTTGCTGATAGACAGGAAGCATGCGGCTGTACTTGAGGAACTCGGTGTTGTGCTGCGCGGCTTCGTGCGTCGCGATGCCGAGCACAACGGGCGGCTCAGCCTCCGCGCAGGCCGGCCGCGCGAGGCAGAGTCCGGCTGCGGCCACCACCAGGAGTGCTCCAGCGCGCAACTGGCTTCGCATCTGCACGAGGGTAGTTTTCGATTCGGGGAAAGTCGAACGCATTCTTCCCTGTCCCCCCGAAAAACTCCGTCGGGGCGGTGAGGGGCGCGGGGAGGAAGAACAGCGGCCGCAGTTGGCGGGGCGCATGGCAACTTCTGTTCGTTGGTGAGTTGTGCGGGCGAGTTCATGAAGGCGCAGTGGAACAGAGCGAAGGCGGTTGGCGAGCGAGCGGACGCGGCGGTTCCTTGGGCCGTGGTCGTTGCCGGTTGAGGGCGTTCATCATCGAAACATAAGGACGACGGAGTTATTCGGGGGGACAGGGTCTCGCGCCGTCGGATGTCCGCTCCGTGGGTTCGGAGCCGAATGCCCTCTGGCAGACTTCTCCCTTAAATGGCTGCTCTTGAAAGTGGCCCTCAGTTGCGACATTTGGCTGGCCGCTGACACCAACGCAACCAAGAAGCTCAATGCTGATCCTCTTCATCACTGAAGCCTCGGAAGCTCAAAGGTCCCGTATCCATTCAGCCCCGCGGCGGGCGAGGTGCAGGGCTCCCGGTTCCGGCGACAGGCGTTGGCGCGGGCGGCCGCCGGCCAAGCATAAACGATCGCTCACTGTTCGTTGACTCCGCCGATGTCCTTCAGGCGGATCACCGGATTGACCGCCTTGAAGTCAATCAGATCCAGCGGCTTCCGGTTCATCTCAACGATCAACGCCCGCACCTTGATCGGAAGGTCAATCTTCTTGTTGCCGCCGCCGGAAACCCATTGTTCGAGGACCGGACCCGGGCTGTGATCGTTGAAGAGCCTGCTGTCCCGCAACGGCAAGGCAATGAAGTTCCACCCATCGAAGTTGACGGAGATGTTGCCCGGCCAGTCGAGCACGTCACAGCCCCACCCCCCCGTGCCGATCGAGCGCCAGACTTCGCCTTCGGCGTCCTCAATCTCGAACATCACGCGACCCCAGTTGGAGTTGCCCTTCACCCACACGCCGAGCGCGGCAGGATTGCCCCCGATCGGAGCCGGCTGCTTCAGCCGAACCGTAACGTACTCCGTGATGTACTTGCTGAGGTCCTTGTTCTGGTCTGTTCTGAGCTCGAGTTCGACGCAGTCGCCCTTCTGCTCGTCCTTGACTTGGCGGACTTCGAAGCTGCCGAGCTGGCGAATGGGTAGCTGAAGTGGAAAGACCTTCGGCGTATCCAGGCTTCTGTCGTTGTCGAGGGCCACGGCGTCGGCCTTGTCGAGCGGCGCCACGACCGTGGCGGACCTGGCGCGATCCGAATCCTTCGGGAAGGAGCGCTGGGCGATCGTTACGCTCTTGAGTTCCTTGTCGGCGATGACGTATGCGGGGGACGTGCCGGCCTTGACGCTCAGCTTGCCGCCGGAGGTTCGCCGCTCGCTGCTGCGGCCGTACATGTCAACCACTCTTGCAGCGGTGTCTCCTGTGTACGCCAGCGCGAACTCGGCGTCTCCTCGCGCTGCCCAGAGGGCGGCGACGAGTTTCTTGTCGGCGCGGTCGAACTCGAGTGCATAGACGGTGGTGGATCCCGTCGGCACCTGGTGGCGGAGCTTCACCTGGTCGAGGACGTTGGTGATCGTGGCGTAAGCGACGTAGGCCTTCTTGGGGTAGCCGTAGGGTCCGCGCTTCAAGATACCGCTCCCGCCCCACAGCCCATTGTAGTAGGCGTTGCTGCAGTCGAAGAGAATGCCGGGGCCGATGCGGCTGAAGTTGTTCGCGAGGCTGATAAGCACATCGCGGGTGTACCATTCGGCCTGCTGCTGTTCGCCCATGTCCCGTTCGGAACGGTAGGTGAATTCGTAGCATCCCGTCGCCGGGATAGCGCGGCCAGACAAGGTTGTCGCGGTGTCCTTGGCGATGTTGAGGCCCTGAATGGCCCATTCCTGGAGCTTCTCCGGGATATAGACCTGTGAGGGCGCCTCGATGCCGATGTAGTCAATGTACTCGGGCTTGCCGCCATGGCGCAGGATCGCCGCAATGCAGGACTGCGCACAGCTATTGTTGCCGACGACGAGCTTGAGTTGCGGGAACTTTTCACGGAAGAAACTGCCCGCCATGTTCAGCAGGTCAGCGTAACGCTTCTCGCGCTTGATGCGGTCGTCCGAGAGCTGCGGCTTGATGCCGATGAGCTCCAGTGGAATATCGTTACCGGGACCGCTCTCGTGAAAGACCAGCACCTCGCGGAGGTGCGGGTAGTCCTGCAGATGCTTCTTCATCGCCTCTTCGGCCTTCCTGACGGCGTCGTCAGGCTTCTCAAGGTCTCTGAACTGGAAAGGCATGTTGGCTTGGTCCTTCGTTATGAACCACTTCTCCATTGCCTTTTCCTTCTGCCCCGTCCACGACACCATTCGAATGCCCGCCTTGAACATGATCGGGCACGCAAACTCGACGTCCTTCGGTGTGTTGTGCGCGCCGTCGAACCACCATGTCCCGTAGGGTGACTCGTACCTCGCTTGGCGCTCGTCTTTGCCGAGCAACGCGAAGCGCGCCGGATGCATGAGAAGGGTCTTGCCGGTCTCGTCTTTGAGCAACACCAGCAGCTCGTACCACCCAAGTCCTGGAGCGTTCAGCGGAATACTGACCCTTTGTTCTTCGCCGGCCTTCGAGAAACTGTAAGCGACGGCGCCGTTCCCGATCTTCTTGCCGTCAACGTCGAGAATTTCCCACGTGATCGTGCCCTTACCCAAGGCGAAAGACTTCAGTACCGCTGTGGTCTCGGGCTTCTCGTCGTTGGCGAAGACGTTCGCGGGTTGCGACTGCACAAAGTCCAAACCCACAGGCGACTTTTCCAACGTCACGCCGAAGACCTGCACCGCGCTTGTGGAGCGGGGATCGGGCTTCGACGTGTTGTCGAGTTGCTCGAAATTCTCCCACGGCTTTCCGAAGAACTCGAAGTTCAGCGTCGGCTTGTTCATGGCGAGGTCAATGATCTCACCTGTTTTGAGCGGCACTTCGACGAGGTAGAGGGGAACGTCAACGGTTGTGCCGTTCGTGGCGGGCTTGGAGACCATGCCAACCTGAGTGATGCCTGGACCGGCTTTTCGATCGCCGCGGGGGAGCGTGATCACCGTATCGGCCAGCGTGTTGTTGCCGGTGCCGTTTTCGATGTAGTGCGCGAGGCGGGTGGTCAGAATGGGGTCCTTGGCGGGATCGGGATCAACCGCACAGAGCACCCACGCCTTAGAGTAGGGCGCGGCCGGCACGGAGAAGTGCACTTCGGTGAGAAGGCCGTCGAACGGCGAGCGCGCGAGATACTCGTCAACCTCGAGCGCCCAGTTTCCCTGCCCTTGGCGAGTCAGGCCGATATCCGCGCTGCCATCGCCGGAGGCCACGATCAAGGGAATGCCTTTCACGTCGGCCATGCCCGGATTAAGCGACGTCTTCGCATCAACAAAGGACTTCGCCATTCGGAGCGCCGCAATGTCGAGCGGAGTGTACCTGGCCGCGGGATAGCCCGCCTTCACGGAGACGGCGCCCTTGATTGATGCATTCGGAGCAAGCGAAAGGACCATGTCCTTGACCTCGCCGCCCTCAATCGAGCCGGCATAGCATCCGTCGAGATACACAGCCACACCCTTCTCCGTCCTGCGGCATTCGAGCTTCAGCGGATGCTCGGAAGCCTTCGGCAGAACATCCCAGTCGCGGATAATGTCGTGGTACGTATCGGTAAAGCTGTAGCTGGTGTGATAGCGGCGGAGCATCGGACGAATGTGGTAGTTGATCTGCGCCCTTACGCCACCGAGCCCCTTTACCTGTATGATCGCGTCGGGGAACTCGTATCTTTCGTTGACGTCCTTGCCGTCTTTCTTGACTCTCCTCTCCATCGGCATGCCAACCGCGCCGAAGGCGATCTCATTTTTCTTGCCGTCGGCCCAGTTCAACGTCACTTTGACCGCATCCTTGCCCAGACCCGTGCGAAAGGTTGCGCCGAACACATCGCTCGCCGGAACAGCAGTCTCGGCTCCGAGTTTGTAGATGCCGGTATCATTGAGCGTTGCCGGCAGAATGTTCGTAATGCTGTGGTCGGGCATGGGACCTGGTTCGCGCACTACAATGTCTGAGATGCTGAAGGGCGTGTCTTTGAAGCCGTAAAAGTTAACGCCCGCAGCGGGCAACACGGGCATCTTCGATTCGAGCACCTGCTTCATAACCCGCTTCTCTTCTGTCGAGACCGTAAGAGTGCCTTCGCTGACACGCACCACGCAGTCGCGCCATTCATTCTTGCTCATGGCCGCCCCCAGCGTGTGTTCGCCGGCAAGCGCCGGGCTGATGCCGTCGCTGGAGAGCGCGACGCGATCAGGGAAGAAGCCGATGAGGACATGACCGGTCTTGTCCTCGAGGCCAAAGCGCAGCCTGAGCTCAAACTTCGGCGTCTTGTCTGCCCGGAAGCAGTACCTGAAGAGAACGTCGTAGTTCTTGAGGCGGGAAGCGACTGCAGACGACGGCACGAAATCCTTGAACACGAAACCGGACTCCTTCATACGGCAGTTGCCTTCGGCACTCTGAGTCCACACCGCATCGTTGCCGACCTCGACGGCGGCGCTCTCCGTGCAGAAGGGGGCCGTGTCCCGATAGTTCCGGAAGTTCTCCTGGAAGTAGATTCCGGGTTCGGATCCCATCAGGGCGAAAGGCGCCTGGCACAGCAGCCCTGTCAGTAGAAACGTCGTCCAGGTAGTCCGCATGGCGTTTTACCTTCCTGTGGCTCATCCGAGGTGCACTGGCCGAGAAGTTCTACACCTTTGCGTGGCGAGAATGGTATCAGCGCGATGCGCTCCTCGGCTACGCCGGAAGCAACGAGTTCCGATACTATTGTGATATGCCAGTGTGTGGGTCCGCCGGGAGAGCGCCGGCTGCAGTTTTCCCTTCGGAAGCGGCCACTTACGTCTGTGCTGTGGCCCGATCACTCTGGTCTTCGTCCCCTATTCCTGCGGGTCCTTCACGTCCACCGATGCGCCGGCCTTGACCGTTATCTGCTGCTTGATCGGCCGGTACTTCTGGATGGCGGCGGGAGTGGCGAAGGAACTGGCGATATCCTCCCGGGTAGGATTGTTCACCCGGAAGTGTGCGGCTTCGGGCGTCCACGACACGATCTCGAGGGCCAGGCGGGGATCGCACACAGCGGCGTTCCCGGCGTAGAAGTCCACGGTCTTGTCCGCATCGAATGGCACGTAGCCCGTGCCGTGGAACGAGGCGAAGTGCTCAAGCGACCCCGTATCGGACCGCCACAGCACGCAGGCGCAGCGGGGGTTCACGTCCTTGATCAGGAACGGCACAAAGAAGAGCATCTCCTGTTTCGTGTCGTTCACGCACCGGCCGCTCACGCCGCCGTCCTGGGCGACGAGATGGGCGTGGTAGGCGATGCGTTCGAGCTTGCCCTGCTTGAGTTCCAATGAGTAGGGGGGTTTTCCGCGGAAACCCATTTCCGTCAGGGCCTGCAATGCCTTGTCGTCCACCGCGGAATCCGCCCAGTCGCGGCCTCGCTGCCAGTGGAAGGGGAGTGAGTCCAGGATGAGATAGCGGGTCCTCCACCGCGTCCCTTCAGGCACGTTAACGACACCTGCCTGCGGCACGCGGTAGCCGAACTGGTCGCCGTGCAGCGTCAAGCCGTCGGTCAGCGGAATAACGCCGGCAACATACGAGCCCGCTGGCAGGTCGAGTGTTTTTTTCGCGTTCGGGTCCTTGCGCTGGGTCTTGGGATCGGTCGGGAAGAGCGGCTCCGGCTCCTTGCCGGGGAGGATGAGCAGGTTGTTCTTGCTGCCCTTGAAGACCCCGCCCGTGACAGGGTTCACGGGGGAACTCGCGTCCAAGACCGCGTCCTGCTTGAGGCGCAAGTCCACCTCATACTCCAATACGACGAAGTCCTTGCGCTTGAGCGCGTTGAAGTAGCTGGCTCGGATGCGGCCGTCCACGACGTCGGTCGGCCGGACCGGCGCCCCCTTGGCGCCGTCCCCGCCGATGTCCTGCCATGTGGCATCAATGTACTTCGCGTCATAGTTGGCATCCGCGATCTGGACATGGTCGGAGAAGAACCGGTAGTCAAAAATGGGGCAGGGGTTCCCGCCTGTGTTCCAGTTCCAGCCGAGGTTCCCTTCGGGCGTCCCGGCCAGTCGCAGCGAGTAGCCCGGCATTCCGTTCAGGGTCCAGCCTGTGTAGATCCAGAAATGCCCGAGCCAGTTCTGCCGGTCGCCGCAGCGCAAGCGCCAGTTCCGGGTGACCGTGCGGATGCCGGGCGATAGCACACGCCGCCCACGACCGTCCTGGGCCAGGAGCAGATATTCGTGCTGCATGTCATGGAAACCGTCAACCGTGGCGCGGAACTCCTTCGCGGCCGGCAGCCAGCGGCGCACGACCTCGAAGCCGTCGTAGAGTTGCACCTCGGCGATGGGCTGGTCGTCGCTGCGCACGCCCGCGCCCATGCGGTAGTGCTCCCGGTTGAGTTCGGCCTTGCCCTTGTCCTTGTTGAAGATGCTCCAGCCGTCGAGGATGGGGCCCTCGGAGATGAAGTAGCGGAGCGGACAACTGAAGTAGTGGGGGAAGCCGAAGCGGAAATACTCGACGGCTTGCGGGAGCGTCGGCGCCGGCAGAATCTGCTGGAAGCCCGTCGTGGCCTTGGCCACGTCCGCGGGGCTGGTGACCTCGTGCACGGCGATCGGGATAGGGTTGGAGTCGCTCGCCACGCCCCACTGGTACGCGAACATGCCGTCGTCCACGAGTTGCCCGCGAGTATCGTAGGTGGCCACCGTGATGCCCTGGTACTGCTTGAAGAGCTGGGGCGACAGTCTCTGGCTATTGGGCCGGTGGACGGTGGCGATGTGTCCGTACCACCCGAGCGACAGCATACGGATCGCCTCGAGCTTCTTCCCGTCTGCGGCGAGCCATGCAGGATCAGGGTAACGGTTGGCGCACAACACCAGGTATCGCCCGCCGTTGGTGCCCTCGATCTCCAGGCCGGGCAGGCAGACGAGGGAGTCGTCCGTGTTCTCGGCGCAGTCCTGCAGCAGGCAACGCCAAGCCTTCTCCGTCATGTCCACGAAGGTCTCGGCGAAGACGATCGCGCTGTATCCCGCCTTGATGGCGGCCTCGCGATACTGGCGCACCGACCCCGAACCGCTGCTGTAGCGCGAGCGCGGCCCGATCAACGCCTTCCAATACTTCATCTCTCCCTGCACGAGCGGGTCCGGGAGTTCGTCGTAGGTCTTGTCGGGCCACTTGCCGCCCGGGATGACGCGGTGGGCCCAGGTCGGCGGCAGCGGCTGGGTCTTCCAGTCAATGGCCGCGTTCGATGCGGCGTACGGCTCCTGCGCCGGCAACGCCACTCCGGCGTCCTTGCCGAGTCCCTGCTTGAGGCTGTTCGCAGCCAACGCCCGGAACGTAGCCTCGAGCAACTCGCCGAAGGCGCTCGGCCTCCCTCCCTTCTCTCCCGAGATCGCCGCGAAATCTATCACCCCCGTGTCGTTCTCGCCGAGGTTCGGCGCCTTGGAGGATACGGCCGTCAGCGTGTAGTACGCGCCAATGGCGCTCGCCGCAATCATGCCCTTCTTGAACTGACGCACGGCGAAGAGGTTGCGGTTCTGCGTCTGGCGCGGGCCGACGTCGTGGTTGTTCAGGGCGATGGCGGTGCCGGAGGCGGCGCCACCTTGCGCGAGGACGGTCCAGCCGGCCTCCAACAGGAGCGGCGTGGTCGAATAGGCGTTGTCCCATCGCATCACGTTGGTGGGGTAGAGAACCTTGTCCCCCGGGAGTTCCTTCGTGATGGGGTGGTTCTTCAGGATAATCCCCGTGGCGTACGGCGTCTTGCCTGCGGAGTCCTCGTCGCGCAGTTGCTGGATCAGGTAGCGCGCCCCAAACGGCGCGAGAAAGGCGTCGTAGGTGCTGCCGTAGGCTTCGCCGAACTCCATCATCGCCGGCTCCAACACGAGCCCGCCGCCTTCGGCCACGTACGTCTGCAGGAGGGCCAGGTTGCGCGCGACATTGCGCAGCTTGTACCCGAAGACATCGTGCTCTTGGCCGGCGTAAGGCAGCTTGCTCAGGACCACCACCGGAAATTGGCGCAGGTACTCCGCGCTTAGGAGGTCCTCGTGGGTAACCGCCGTGACCGCAAATCCCCTCTCGGTCAGCCGCTTCTTGTACTCCTCGTCAATTGGGGGGAGATCGCCCGCCGCCATGCTCACCACGAGGATGCGTATACCTTGGCCGTCTGCCCGCGGCGCGGCCGGCTTCGGCTCTGCAGCACATACCCCGGGAAGAGCTAACAGGAAAGACCAGGCCAGCACAAGCCCCAAGGCCACGGCGAGCGCGCGGTGTCTCTTCATGTTGCATCTCCTATCGCCCGCGCCCCTGCCAGCGCCGCAGCCAGGTGTCCCCCCGAATAACTCCGTCTCCCTTGCGTCGCAACGACTTGCACGTGTCTTGATTCGCTGCTTCTGAGCGCTATGTTTCGACGATGAATGCCCTCGGCGACACCTTCAGGAACTGTGGTAACGCCCTCCCATGCGCTTGGCAAGTGCTGCGCGATCTCGGCAGCTTCATCTGGCTACTGTTGCAGCCCAAGGCGGTACTGGCCGCCAACATCCTTGCGCTGCAGAGCCAACTGGCCGTCTGCAAGCACCGCATTGACGCCGGCAAGGCTCCGCAGCCGCGCTTCGACCAGGCATTCAGAATCCTCTGGGTCATCCTCTCCAAGCTGCTCGACAGATGGGAAGACTTGGCCCAGGTGATGCAACCGGCCACCGTCAAGAAGTGGCACACAGCGGCGTTCCGGTTGTATTGGCGTTGGAAGTCGAGGCCTGGGCGGCCAGAGATCGCCGCGGAGATGCAGGCGCTCATCAGCAAGCTGAGCGCCGAAAATCCGCTCTAGGGCGCGGAGCGCATTCGCCAGCAACTCGGGCTTCTCGGTTACGACTTGCCTTGCACCGACACCATCCTGAAGTACATGGTCAAACCCCGCCGGCCGCGCAAGCCCTCCACGACGTGGCTGCCGTTCCTGCGCAACCACCTCGATGTTTCGTGGGCCATCGACTTCTGCACCGTGCCCACCCTCACCTTCCGCACACTTTTCGTCTTCATCGTCCTTGAACATGGCCGCCGAAGAGTTCCGCATTGGGCCGTCACGCCGGCGCCCTCGATGGCGTGGGTCGTGCAGCAACTCCGCGAAGCCATGCCCTACGGCGTCCAACCCCGCTACCTCTTCCGCGACAACGACGGCATCTACGGACACGGCGTTCGCGCCTTCCTCGATAGTTGCGGTATCGAGGAAGTGCGCACAGCCTTCCGTTCTCCCTGGCAGAATCCGTTCATCGAAAGATATATGGGCACACTCCGCAAGGAGTTGCTCGATCACGTGATCGTCTTGAACGGACGCCACCTCGAACGCCTGCTCGCAGAGTTCATCGAACCGTATTACCACGCCGAACGGCCACACCAAGGGCTGCACGGCGACACGCCTGCCTCGCACGCCAACCCGCCTGAATTCGCCGGCCCCACCAAACTCATCGCCACGCCCGTTCTCGGCGGACTCCACCACACCTACCAGCGCGTCGCCGCCTGAACGAACGCCGTGCGTGTCTGGCTGGCCGGCGATGCCCGCGGCGTGAGGAGACGCCACGTCCCCTTGCTGCGAGAACGCCCTTGTTGCGTGCCGCTTGGCGTCCCGAACACCACCGTCACCGCCCCGACACCAACCTGCCCGGCCTCAACTACTCGCGCCGTTTCTCTTCTCCGCCCTCATACCACCCCCCGACGGGGTTATTCGGGGGGACAAGAGGCTGGCGCGCCTTGACCATGTACTTCAGTAGCCAGATGAAGCTGCCGAGATCGCGCAGCACTTGCCAAGCGCATGCGAGAGGGTTACCAGGAGTCCTGAAGATGTCGCCGAGGGCATTCATGATCGTCACATACGGCCATACGGCAGCGCATCCCGGCGGATTCCCTCCCCGTCGTCACGCAGTTCGCGTCCTCGCCGCACTCGGCCTGGCAGTGTGGCTGGCGAGCGGCGCCGTTCCGGCCGCTGAACCCCTGGCCGCCAGCAATGCCACGGCCTTCGTCTATGACCAGAACAATCGCGACCTGCAGATCGTGGACGACAAGGACTGCAAGAGCGGCAAGGCGCTCGAACTCCGGTTTCGCGGCCGTTCCGTGGTCGCGGCTCCCCTGGCGGTCATGGCCACGCCGCCGGCAGGTCCGTTGGCCCCGGGCCTGTACCGAGCCACGGTGCGCCTGAAGATGCAGGGCATGCTGCGTTCGCTGGGAACGGGGATCACGATCAGCGTATGCGACTTCAACGCCGCCAGCAAGAAGGCCGGTGTGGCCTACGCGGCGCGCACCGTCTACCTGAATGGATTCAGCGCGGAAGATGCCTGGCAGGACTTTTCGCTGGATTTCGACGTGCACCCGGCCGTTCTCGCGCGCACCCGCCTCGATGAGGCCGCGGTGGATGTGCTCCTGAAGGCCAACGGGAAGGTTGCGCCGCTGCCTGCGGATCGCTACACGGCTCTGCGCCGGTGGATCCTGGACAATCCGCGGCAGTTGCTGCCGGAGAAGAAAGCGCCGGGCGGGATTGACGCCCAAGTGGCCTCCCAACTGAACGCCGTGGGCGCCGCCCCGACTCTCGTCGCGGTGACCCTGAGCATCCCGCAGAACAAGCCGGGCATCGGCGGAACCCGTGGCAATTCCACGCCGTTCCCGTCGCTGCGCCGGCTGTATGCCGACACGGTCGCCATCGAGCCGCTGCCTGAGCCTGTGGTGATGGTGCGCGACGTCCGTGCGCAGAAGGCCTGGCTGCGCCCCGGGGAAAAGCAGAGCTTCGCCGTGGATCTACACAACCGCAGCGGCGCGGCGCAGAAGGGGCAGATCCGAGTGACCGTAGAGGCCGGCTTCGGCATGACGACGGCGCTGCCGCCGGCGCCGTTTGAACTGCAGAATGGCGAGCACGGCACGGTTCGGGTGGCATGGAGCGTGCCCGCCAACCACCGGATCTGGGGGCAGACCGCCATCGCCAGCGCCGAGATTGATGGCAAGCCGGTGAGTTCCTGGCGCACCTGGTTCACGGTCCACCCCCGCAACATCTCCGTGATGATTCCCTGGTCGGATTCCTACACGGAGAGGGAGGGCTGCAATTTCCAGCACCCGACGGCCAGCAAGCCAAACGTCGCCAACCTTTACGAAGCCTGGGCTCCCACGCCGTACGATGCGGCGGGCCTCGTGCCGGAGGATCTGAAGCAGCCCTTCATGGCCGGGAATTCGGGCAAGGTGGAGAGCCTGGTCAAGCAGGCCGAGAAGGTCGGCAAGCTCAAGGACGCCGGAGTCGCGAGCGTGTTCTACTGCGAGGCGCATGGCACCGGCCTCAAGGCCTGGGACACCTACTGGGACCATCCCGAGTGGTGCGCCCCGTCCGAACCGACGTCCGACCTCTTCTATCTCAAACGCCGAGACGCCTGGCCGCAGGTCAAACTCTGGTATCTCCAGCAGGAAGCCAATGGCAAGAAGAGCCGCGGCGAGACGCTATCGCCCGAGGAACAAGCCGCTCTGCAGCAGCCGATGGTCGAAAGATTGCCCGACATTATCCACGTGGGATTCGTGACGATGAACGGCCTGGCGAAGCCGGTGGTGGACACGATCATCCAGGGGCACATCTCGCTGATGGATGCGGTTCCCTATATCGGCTGCCGCTGGGACACGGGGAAGCCCCTGGACTGCTTCAACACCAATGCACTGGGACAGGACCTGGGGAAGACCCAGGCGGAGCTGGAGCGCCAGACGCTCGATAATCTGGACCGCTATTTCAGGGAGATCCGGGCCCGGCATCCGGAGTTGGAGATCGGCCTGAACGGCGGCCATGGCGAACTGATGGGCAAGCGTGACGACCCGCTCGACTTCGAGGCCGCTAAGAAGGTCATAGACAAGGACCCCGTGGTCAAGAAAATCCTGGCCGACGGCGGCTACATCCTGGAAGAAGCCTGGGGGCACGCGTTCGAGTGCTGGAACGACTACAAAATCGTCTCCCGCAACTACCTGCGCGCCTGCCGGGCGGAAAGCGCGGCGTACAAGTACGCCGGCGGCCAGCACGGCCACATGTTCCGCGACAACGGCGTGGAGTACACGCCGGACGACATTTACCAGCAGTTGTTCTCCCTGCTGGGCGGAGCGCACCTGGCCACGGTCAACTACGGTCCGCTCCCGGAGGGCATGTACGACCTCGGCGTGTATGCCGCCCGCTTCTCCGAGTTCTTCTGGGACCCGAAGCTGCGCCAACTCACGAAGATGGACGAGAAGGTGCGGGTCGAGACCGATGCTGACATCTGGTCGGCGGAGGCGGGGTTCGAAAAGGAAACGGACGAGGGCACGCGCCTCTACGTGTTGCCGTTGGTCAATCCGCCGGTGACGGAACGCTGGCTGAAGAATCGCTACGGGCTGCTGCCGGAGCCGGTGCGTCAGCCCCTGGCGGTCACCGTGGCCATTCCGGAAGGGTACAAAGGCGTCAAGGCGGTCTATCATCTCGAGAACCGTCCGTGGCCCGAGGTCAAACCCCTTAAATTCGAGGCGGACGACAAGGAGGTGCGCTTCGAAATTCCCGAACTCGTGACCTTCAAAGTCGCCGTCGTGGAGTTCAACAAAAAATGACCGATACACTGCGCCAGCGCATGGTCTTGTTCGCGGCGGTCACCCTGGCCGCCGGGCTGCTCGTCGTCCTCGCGTCGGCTCCGGCCGCGCGTGCGGCGGACGAAGGGGTACACGCGAGCCTGGTCACCGATGAAGACGGGGACGACGCCCTCCTGATGGAATCGGAATGGATCAGCATGCACCTCCTGCCGTGGCGGCAGGCGCTGATCAACCGGTTCGTCTTCCGGCCCACCGGGAATGACATCGTGGAGCCGACCAATGCCAAACACCGCATGGGCGGCGGCGGCGGCATCCTCATGGACTGCTTCTGGGAGCAGGACTGGCGATTCCAGGAGCTGGCGTACAAGCAGTACAAGTACCAGATCACCAAGAACGGGCCCGACGAAGCGCAGGTGGTGTTCGAGACCGACATCAAGGGTTGGCTCGGGAGCGACAACAGCGGCGTCATCTCCAACCTGCTGTCCAACCTGACGCTGCGCCGCACGGTGACGCTCAAGACCGGACAACCTTTTTTCCGCTTCGACTTCGAGTTCACCAACAACGACAAGTACGCCAAGCGCCCCACTTTCTGGGTGCACAACAACAGCTACGTCGCACGCGGCGGCAAGGACACCGTGGTCCGTCCGTCCGACCAGGGGTTGTGCGCGATCGGCGGCGATCAGGAGGCGTACGCCGGCCCGCAGGGAACGCAATACATTGACTTCTTCAACCACGGCTGGACCGCCGACCTCTCCAAGGAGCGGCGCGAAGGCATCATCTACCTGATGGACTACGACTACGTGGAGAAGCTCTACAACTGTTTCGAGAACCGCGGGGAGAACGGCACTACCGAGTGGTGGTACGACAGCATCCTGGCGTTCAAGGACCGGCCGTGGAAAGGGCGCGTGTATATCCTGCCGATCATCGGCCTGTCGCGCGTGGACTATGCCAACCGCTACTTCATCTGCGCCCTGGAACCCAAGCGGGAGGAAGGCCGTCTCTCCATTGATTACGCCCTCACGTCCTCCTATGAAAGCGCCGCGAAAATCACCTTCAAGACTGAGATGGAATACGACCTGGAGAAGCCCGCCCGGGAGCACCGGAAGCAGTCCCTCGCTCCGGTGGACTTCGACGGACTCAAGCTTCAGCCCAAACGCGAAACCAGCGCCCTGGCGTTTACCGCCACCGACCCGCTGCTGCTGAACATCACCGCGTTCGTCGAACTGCCGGACGGCAACGTCGAGAAATTCTTCTTCCAGCGCTTCTACACCGGCGAGTACAAGCTGAAAGGCAACACCACTTTGGGCGGCAGCCCGCTCGTGAAACTGCAACGCAAGGTGCGCGATCCGAAGGTGCCCGAGGTGCCGCCCAACCTGACCATCAACCGCACGGCCTTCAACATCTTCGCCGTGCATGGCTTCGGCAGCCTCCGCCTCAACCTGGCGCAGGCGGTGAAGCAACTCCTTCCTAACGCCCGCTACGAGATCGGCTACTGCACCGGCATCGCCGGTTCGCAGAACGGGTTGACGGATTTCCCGTACGACTACGAGCGGCTCTATGATTGCCGAGTCCTGGTCTTCTCGAACATCCAGGACAAGGAATTTCGCCGCATCGGCGCATCCATCCTTGTGCCATACCTGGAAGCGGGCGGCGGACTGGTCATCGTCGGCGGCCAATACGCCTTCTCCTACGAGCTCGAGGAACACAAGATCAACCAGTACTACCCGGTGCAGGTGAAGCCGGACAGCCTCCGGCGCGGCCCCCTGCAACTGCAGAAGCCGGAAGTGGCGGACCATCCCGTCTTTCGCGGCATTGACCTCTCCAACCTTCCGTATCAGTTGTACGTTCACGACGTCAGCCTCAAGCCTGGCACGGATGCCCGCGTGCTGATGAAAGCCGGCGACAAGCCATTCCTGATCGAGAAGCGCACCGGCAAGCAGATCACCATGGTGGTCGCCGCCAATCCCTTCGGCGGCCCGGCCGAGTTCGAAGGCAAAATGCCGTTGCGCGATTGGCCGGAATGGCCCAAACTGTTCGTGAACATCGTCCGGTACGCCGGTCAGGACCTGCAGTAATCCGCCGCCCAGGAGCCGCCGTGTCTGACACCGCCATCCACATGGATGAAGCCAGCTTCGCTCTCCTCGCCGCCAGGGTCGCTCAGGTCCGCACCGAGATCGGCAAGGTCATCGTGGGCCAGGACCAGGTCATCGAGCAGGTGCTGATGAGTATCTTCGCCGGTGGGCACTGCCTGATGATGGGCGTGCCGGGTCTCGCCAAGACGCTGATGGTCAGCACGCTTTCGCAGGCGCTCGACCTCGTATACAAGCGCGTTCAGTTCACGCCGGACCTGATGCCCGGGGACATCACCGGTTCCGAGGTACTGGAGGAGCAGGCGGACGGCCGCAAGAACTTCCGCTTCGTCCAGGGCCCGCTGTTTGCCAACATGATCCTGGCCGACGAGATCAACCGCACCCCGCCCAAGACGCAGGCGGCGCTCCTGGAAGCCATGCAGGAACACAAGGTCACCGTCGGGAACCGGACCTACGCCCTGGACGAACCGTTCTTCGTGCTGGCCACCCAGAACCCCATTGAGCAGGAAGGGACCTACCCGCTGCCGGAGGCGCAGCAGGACCGCTTCATGTTCTTCCTGGTCCTCGACTACCCGGAAGCCGACGAGGAGGTGGAGATTTTGCACCGGACCACCGGCAATCGCGGTGCCAAACCGACGCCGGTGCTCCACGGCAAGGACATCATCGAGATCAACCGCATCGTGCGCGAGATCCCGATCAGCCATCCACTGCTGCATTACGTCACCCGCATCGTGCGCTGCTCCCGCACCCGACGCGGCCAGGAGGGCGACGCGGCGGTGCCGGACTTCATCCGCAAGTACCAGCAGTGGGGAGCCGGCCCGCGCGCCGGTCAGTACCTGGTGCTGGGCGCCAAGGCCCGGGCCTTCCTGCACGGCCAGCCGCACGTGGCGGCGGAGGACATCCGGGCCGTGGCCCACCCGGTCATGCGGCACCGCATCATTGTGAATTTCGCCGCCGAGGCCGACGGCATCACCTCGGACAAGCTGGTCGACATGATCCTGGAGCAGGTGAAGGAATAACAGCAGGTTTCTGGTTTCGAGTTTCTAGTTTCTGGTTGGCAAGCGGGCCGTTAAGCACAAACCAGAAACCAGAAACTAGGAACATGAAGTTAACGGCAGCAGGACAGACAATGGCCACCCTCGCCGACAACCCGTTCGCCCTGTTCACGGGCGCCCTCGCGGACCGCATCCGCCAGTTGGAGATGTTCTCCCGCCTGCGCGTGCAGGGCGTGCTGCAGGGCACCAATCCCTCGACTCTGAAGGGGTTCACATCCGACTTCCGGCAGCATCGCCAGTATTATCCCGGGGACAACCTCAAGTACCTGGACTGGCGGGTGTTCGGCAAGTCGGAACGGCTGTTCATCCGCGAGTTCGAGGAACTCACGAACGCCCAGGTCACGGTGGTGCTGGACATCTCCGGGTCCATGGCTGTCGGCAACAGCGGCGCGGCGGGTTTGAGCAAGCACGATTTCGCGGTGCGGAACGCCGCTATCCTGCTGTACCTGGCCTGCCTCCAGCGCGACCAGTTCTCCCTGGCGCTGTTCCGCACCGACCGCGTGGTGCATCTGCCCTTCCGTTCCGGCCGCAACCACCTGCTGCGGGCGTTCGCCGCGCTGCTCGAACCGAAGGCGGCCGGGGGCACCGACTTTGTTCGCGGCCTCGCCAACTCCACTGCGCACGTACGCCGCCGCGGCATGACCGTGGTGCTTTCGGATTTCATGGACGAGCCGGAGGCCATCGTGCGCCAGCTTGCCTCGCTGCGCTTCCGCCGCAGCGATGTCCTGGCGCTGCAGGTGTTCGACCCCGCGGAAGCCGACCTGGACTTCAATTCCGTCACCCGTTTCCACGACCCCGAGAACCAGGACGTGCTGGTGGTGGATCCCGTGCTCGTGCGCCGCGAGTACCGGCAGGCTTTCCTGGCGCACCAGAAAGCCCTGCGGGATGCCTGCCGCCAGCGGGGCTTCGATCATGCCCTGCTGCCGCTCGGCGATGAGTACGAGCGTCCCATCTTCGAGTACCTGCGCTGGCGCCAGGCCACGGCGCGCGGATAACCGTGACGGCCATGACTTTTCTCGCAACCAGCTACCTGTGGGCAATGCCGGCCGCGCTGCTGCCGGTGATCATCTACCTGATCTTCCGCCGGCGCCGGCGGGATGTGCCGTGGGGCTCCATCTACATTCTCCGGCGCGTGCTGGAAACCCGGAGCCGCGTCCGGGCTTGGCTCCAATACCTGATCCTGACGCTGCGCACGCTGGCCCTCGCCGCGCTGGTCCTCGCCTTCGCCAGGCCGTCGGGCTCGCGGCCGGAACCGCAGGCCGAC
>Ga0315282_10003392_pt1 | contig 28620 bp, 29 predicted proteins | sample YL17G07_20_MG_FD_203693 | JGI IMG/M metagenome (GOLD analysis project Ga0315282, IMG submission 203693) | Sediment microbial communities from Yellowstone Lake, YNP, Wyoming, USA - YL17G07_20 | ecosystem: Environmental > Aquatic > Freshwater > Lake > Sediment | place: USA: Wyoming | collected... | reverse complement strand
GATCAACCCGGTCTCAGGCCGCAAAGATACGAATAAACACAGGGTAGAGGAATAGATTGAATGAATTCAGGACTTAAACTGCTGAGGTTTATAAAACCATACTGGCGCTGGGTGGCATTGGCCCCGCTGTTGATGACATTGGAAGTCACCATGGACTTGATGCAGCCCAGGATGATCCAGCGCATCGTTGACCAGGGTATCGCCCAGTTGAACATGCCGCTGATCCTCCAGACCGGGCTGTTGATGTTTGGCCTGGCAGTGGTCGGGGCGATGGGCGGCATGAGCAACGGCATCTTTGCAGAAATAACTGCCCAGGGTTTCAGCGCTGACTTGCGCGAATTCCTCTTCCGCAAGGTGCAGACCTTTTCGTTTGGCAACCTGGACGACCTGGACACCGGGCAGCTCATTACCCGCCTCACGAACGATGTTACCCAGGTGCAGGAGGCGATCGTCATGATCCTGCGCATGCTGGTGCGTGCGCCGCTTCTCCTGGTGGGCAGCCTGATAATGGCAATTGTGACCACCCCACAGCTGGCCTTTCTGCCGCTGGTTTTGATGCCAATTGAGCTGGTAGCTGTGATCTGGGTCGTTAATAAAGCCACCCCGCTCTACACGCGTGTGCAAGAAAAGCTGGATGTCTTGAACGAGGTCATGCAGGAAAACCTGGCCGGGGTGCGGGTGGTCAAGGCTTTCGTGCGCGCCCGTCACGAAGAGCAGCGTTTTAAGGGCGCCAACGACAACCTTACCGATCAGGCGGTCAAAGCCGCTCGCACCGTTGCCATTGTGCCGTCATTCATGATGCTGACCATGAATCTGGGGATTGTGGGCGTGCTCTGGTTTGGCGGCATCCAGGTGACCCAGGGGAACATGCAAGTCGGTCAAATTATTGCCTTTGTCAACTACCTGATGACCACGCTTTTTTCGTTGATCATGGTCAGCCAGCTGGTCATCCAACTGGCGCGCGCTGAGGCTTCGGCAAAACGCATCCAGGAGGTGCTGGAAAGTACACCCGCTGTGCAAAACCGCCCCGGCGCCCGCAAAGACTTGGTGCCGCAGGGCCGGGTAGCTTTTGAAAATGTCACTTTCTGTTATGACGGGAATAATTACGAACCGGTGCTAAAAGGCGTTAGCTTTTCAGCCGAGCCAGGCCAGACGGTGGCTTTGTTGGGCACGACCGGGGCGGGCAAATCCAGTTTGGTGCATCTCATCCCCCGTTTTTATGATGTAACCTCTGGACGCGTGACGGTAGATGGAGTGGATGTACGCGACCTGGACCAGGAAGTCCTGCGCCAGAATATCGGGATTGCCTTGCAGGAAACGGTGCTGTTCAGCGGCACCATCCGTGACAACATCCGCTACGGGCGCTCTAGCGCGACCGAGGCAGAGGTGATCGCGGCGGCGAAGGCCGCCCAGGCGCATGATTTCATTATTTCTTTGCCCGAAGGGTATGATACCGTGCTAGGCCAACGCGGTGTAAACCTCTCGGGCGGGCAAAAACAGCGCATTGCCATCGCCCGGGCGTTGCTGCTCAAGCCAGCCGTGCTCATCCTGGATGACAGCACCAGTGCGGTGGATGTAGAAACCGAAACGAAAATCCAGGCCGCGCTTGAGCACATCATGCAAGCGCGCACCAGTTTTGTCATCGCCCAGCGCATCAGCACCGTGTTGAATGCCGATAAAATCCTGGTGCTCGATGATGGGCAGATTGCAGCCGAAGGTACTCACCGTGAGCTGCTGGTCTCCAGCCCGATTTACCGCGAAATTTACGAATCACAACTGGGGAATGCGGTGGTTATCCATGGCTGAATCACGCGGAAGTACACCGGCTGGCACATCCTCAGCAAGCCAGGCGCCTGCCCCGGTTCTCCCTTTCCGCCCTGGCGGCGGTCCGATGGGCATGCTGCGGGAAGTTGAAAAATCTAAAAATGCCCGGGCTACCCTGGTTCGCCTGTGGGGTTATCTCCAGCTTCAGCGTTGGATGCTGCTGGGCACAGCTTTGCTGGTAGTGGTTACCACGCTGGTGGACCTGTTGGGGCCGTATCTGATGGGAAAAGCCATCGATCTTTACATTAACACAGGCGATCTGCCCGGGTTAGCCCGCCTGATCGGGCTGATGATCGTCACCTATATTATGGCGGCGGCTGGCACCTGGTTGCAGGCTTACCTGATGGCCGGGGTGGCGCAGCGCGCCGTGCGTGATATGCGCACCAATCTCTTCGCCAGGCTGCAAACCCTGCCGCTGCGCTTTTTTGACCGGAGCGCCCACGGCGACCTGATGAGCCGCCTGACCAACGACATGGAGAACATCAGCAACATCCTGGCCTCCAGCTTCAGCCAGCTGCTTTCCAGCATATTTGGTCTGATCGGCGTGATCGTGATCATGTTCGTGGTCAATGTACCGCTGGCCGTGGTGAGCCTGGTGGTGATGCCGCTGACCTACGTGCTCACTAGGGCTATCGCTCGCCGCACCCGGGTTGGCTTCCGTGAAACCCAGCAAACTTTGGGCGCGCTCAACGGGATTATAGAAGAAACGATCACCGGCCAGCGGACTGTGATAACCTTTGCGCGTGGGCAAACCACGATCGAAAATTTTTCTAGGGTGAACCGCCGCTTGCAGAGGGTGGCACAGCGCGCCCGTATCTTCGCCAGTTTTATGGGTCCTTTGATGAATATGGTGAACAATCTCGGCCTGGCCGTGGTGGCATGCACCGGGGGTTGGCTGGCGGTGCAGGGGCTGGCAACGGTGGGTGAAATTGCCGCTTTTGTAAACTATGCGGGCAGGCTGGGGCGCCCGTTGAACCAGATCTCCCAGTTATTCACCCAGATCCAATCGGCGCTGGCTGGCGCTGAACGGGTTTTCGAGCTGATGGATGAAATCCCCGAGGTGGACGCGCCAGACGCCCGCTCTTTGGAACATGCGGCTGGCGACGTGGCCTTTGACAGGGTTTGTTTTGGCTATGAAGCCGGGGTCCCGGTGCTTAAAGAGGTAAGCCTGCATGCCCGGCCGGGGCAGATGATCGCCCTGGTTGGACCAACGGGTGCGGGTAAAACCACCATTGCCAACCTGCTCACCCGCTTTTACGATGTGGACAGCGGCTCAATTTGCATCGATGGGCAAGATGTGCGGGTCTTGAAGAAAGATGACCTGCGGCGCAAGTTGGGGTTGGTGCTGCAGGATAACTTCCTTTTTGCGAACACGGTTATGGAAAACATCCGCTATGGGCGGCTTGGAGCCAGCGATGAAGAGGTGATCGCAGCCGCCACGCTCGCCAACGCCCACCTATTCATCCACCGCTTACCGCAGGGTTATCAGACCGTGCTCACCGAGCGCGGCAGCAACCTGAGCCAGGGGCAGCGGCAATTGCTGGCGATCGCGCGGGCGGTTCTGGCCGACCCTGATATCCTGATCCTCGACGAGGCCACCAGCAACGTGGACACCCGTACTGAGAAGAATCTGCAGGAAGCGCTGCTGCGGCTGATGAAAGGGCGCACCAGCTTTGTTATCGCTCACCGGCTCAGTACCATCCGCGAGGCGGACGAAATCCTGGTTGTCAGAGATGGGGAGATTGTCGAGCGCGGCAGTCATAGCAACCTTTTAGGGCAAGGCGGTTTTTATCATGACCTTTATTTAGGCCAGTTTAAAGGCCAGATGGTATAAAATATGAATCTATCTAAAAATTGTTAAAGCCACTTTTTTGAGTGTCACACTCGCTTTTTTGAATGTCACACTCAAAAAGCGAACCCTCCCCAATATTCGGATAGATACTAAATAAATCTGTAGGAGTACAACATGACAGAAATAGTTGAGAAGAAACCTGCAAAAGCATCGATCATGCAGTTGCCGCGCAACGTCTGGGCGGTCAGCCTGACCAGCTTCTTCATGGATGTATCCAGTGAAATGGTTGTTAATATTCTGCCTTTATTCCTGGCAAACGTATTGGGCGTTCAGACGAGTATTATAGGCCTGATCGAAGGCATCGCTGAAGCTACCGCCAGTATCTTGAAGCTGTTCTCGGGCTGGCTTTCGGATAAGGTGGGTGGACGTAAGTGGATCGCCGTGGCAGGATACGGATTATCGGCGGTCTCGAAACCATTTTTCTACATTGCCAGCAGTTGGGAGTTGATTGCGGGTGTGCGTTGGGCCGACCGCATTGGCAAAGGCATTCGCACTGCGCCGCGCGACGCCCTGGTAGCCGACAGTGTCACCCAAGAGACGCGCGGGTTAGCCTTCGGCTTTCACCGCGCCATGGATACAGCCGGGGCGATGGTGGGGATCATCATCGCAGTGTTAGTGGTCTGGTTGGCGCAGAAGAATGCGCTCGATTTAACCAAGTCGACTTTCCAGACGTTGGTGTTGATCAGCCTGCTGCCGGCTATCCTGGCGGTGCTTTCGCTGGTGGTCGGCGCAAAGGACGTGCCTGTAAAAGGCCTGCGGGATATACCGAAATTCAGCCTGCGCAGCATGGGCCGGCCTTTCTCGGTATTCCTGGTGATTGTCGGTATTTTTACTCTGGGCAACTCGTCGGATGCCTTCCTGGTGCTGCGCGCCCAAAACCTGGGAATGACAGTGACTGGTATCCTGGTGATGCTGGTGATGTTTAACCTGATCTATTCGTTGATCTCCACCCCGGCGGGTTCGCTCTCCGACCGGATCGGGCGCCGGCGTCTGATCATTGGCGGATGGTTGGTCTATGCCGCCATTTACCTGGGTTTCGCTTTTGCCCGGGCGAGCTGGCAGGTTTGGGCGCTCTACGTAATCTATGGCCTGTACTATGGCATGGCCTTTGGCACCGCCAACGCCCTGGTGGCCGACCTGGTGCCTGAGAACCTGCGCGGCACGGCTTATGGAACTTATAATGCCGCTCTGGGTATTTTGGCTTTTCCTGCTTCTTTAATGGCCGGGCTGCTCTGGCAAGGAGCCGGGGCCTGGAAAGGATATGGCCCTTCGGCGCCGTTCTTCTTCGGCGGCACCCTGGCCTTGATCGCGGCACTTTTGATGGCATTCTGGATGCCAAGAGTCCATCCATTTACCGCTAAAAAATAGGATAGAACCTTCTATTCCGCTGCCATCTCAGTGCGCATCTTGTGCAGGGAATTGCTGAGAACCTTGCTCTAATTTGCACAATCGCATCAGAAAAGATATACTATTAATATTCATTCCTCATAGATTTAAGGAGTCCCCATGTCGCCATCCCCCGAATCTACCCAAGAAAAAAAGCCAGAAGAAGCCAAACCCGCGGAAGCCAAGCCTGCCGAAGAAAGCCAGGAGCAGGAAAAGCCCCAGCCGTCCGGCGTAGAAACCCCGTCTGCCCCACCTGTCGTTGAAAAGCCAAAACAAAGTGCAATCAGCAAAGTCTTGAATTTCCTGTTCAGCTCGCAGACGGGTCGCGGCCGTTTCATGCGCGCCCTGGTGCGCTGGGTGGCAGCCATCGTTGGTCTGTTTGCCCTGGGTTTGCTGGTCACTTATCTGTTAGTTTACCGCCCGGCCCAGCAGCAGTTGGACAACACCCGGGTCGAGCTCAAGGGAGTCCAGCAGCAACTGCTGGATGTGCAGGCTACCTTGACCAGCACCCAAAAGGGATTGCAGGATGTACAGGGCCAATACCAGCAGTCGCAGGCTACCCTGAAAAAAGCCAACCTGCGCATCCAGCTGCTGTGGGTGTTGAACTACGTAAACTCAGCCCGGCTGGCATTGACTAACAAGGATGGCGGCGCCGCTCAAAATGCTTTGAACAGCGCTAAAATTGAAATGGATGGGGCCTTGGCCGATTTGCAGGCCTTTGATCCAGCGGCGGCCAACCTGGTTAGCACCCGCCTCGGGTTGGTAATTTCAGAGCTCAATGACCCGGTCACGGCCCAGGCTGACCTGGATATTCTTTATGCCAAATTGGTTGATATAGATAATGCCCTGAAGTAGATAATTTAACGTCACTACTCAGTCTATAGGGGCAAAGTCACGAATTCGTAGTGTTAGCGGGTGTCATGACACCCCCCAACACTACGAATTCGTGAACATCCCTGACTCAACCGGCGCTACGGGGTGGCGTTCTTCCAAAAACTGATTTCTTCGATCCGGTAGGTGAAATTCGTGGTTTGATCGGGGTCGACGAAAACACCCAGGAAGCCTTCGCTGTAGCTGGTATCCTTGACCTCATCCAGCAAATAGCCATTGACATACACGATAATGCGGCTGCCAATGGTCATCACCCCCAGGCGGTTGACCTGGTTTTTACCGGTCACGATGTAATTGCTGGCTTTCCAGTTAATCAGCCAGGTGCGCTGACCATTGGGTGCGACCTTACCATCCCACTTCCACAGTCCATAATGTCCGTCGCATGTAATGCCAAACAAGTAGCCGCGATCGGCCTGGCGCAGTACCGGTACCCGGAAGATCAGGCCGTAGGCATCTAGCCCGGAACAGGCCTCAGTCTTGGCTTTCATTTCAATGTACGCATTCGTGAGCTCGGTCCTTGAGACTACCCAACCAGGTTTAGTAGATATACCGGTCATCCACATATACCCGCTTGTGAAACCATTCGATGTGAATGTATCTTTACCGGTTGGCCAGACCCATTTAGTGGCGTTGTCCATCGGGTCAGTGTCACTGGCATTTCCTAGTTTATTGCGCGGGTCAGTGTCGGGTGGAGTGTTGCTCGGCGTTGGTGTAACCGATGGGGTCAGTGTGTCCGTCGGCGTCCCGGGCACAGATGTATTCTTGGGTGTCTTGGTAGGCGTTAATCCTTCTTCAGCGGCGGCCGGGGTGTCGTTGACGACCTCCGGCGTATCGCTAGGATTGGGGTTGTTATTGACTACCTTTGGCGTGGGCTGAACCGTCCCTACTACGGTGTTGGTAGGCATGCCGGTCAAAATGCCGGCTACCTGTGTGGCCATTTCGGAATCGGTCAGGGTGGGGCTGCCGGGCGATCCGCAGCCCGTTAGTAAAATAACAATCAGTGCAAACAAGGCAACTTTCTTCATGGATTTCTCCTTTTTACCTGGAAATGCTTTACCATGGAGGACACGCACTCTTCAGTGCATACTCTTCAGTGCATACTCTTCAGTGCATACTCTTCAGTACATGCTCTTCAGTACATACTTTTCAGTACATACTCTTCAGTACATACTCTTCAGTACACCCGAAGGGGTGCCCGAAGGGGTGCCCGAAGGGGTTCTCGAAGGGGTTCTCGAAGGGGTGCCCGAAGGGGTGCCCGAAAGGGTGGAGAGCAGAGAGATGAAAATTTTATATTTTCTTCCTCTATGTTCTCAACCCCTTTCTATGCACGCAAGGGTGTGTGGTCTCTGTGGTAAATTACCTTTTCTAATACTTGCAATAGACGTGCCAGCTTGATAAATGGTTCCAGAATGGTTAGAACTTATAACCGATACGACGCAGGAAGTTCTTACGCCAGGCGATATCCTCTTCGCCCTCGATGCCTTTGGGTTTCTGCCCTTCCACAATGCCCATGATGCCGCGGCCGGCGCCTGTATCAGCCACGATCACTTCGGTAGGGTTGGTCGTGGCGCAATAGATGCTGCATACCTCGGGTACCATCTTTATTGTGTTCAGGATGTTGATCGGATAGAAACCTTCACCCAGGAAAATAATGAAGCTGTGCCCGGCGCCGATAGCCAGGGCGTTTTTCTTTGCCAGCTCGGTCATCTCGGCATCCGTGCCGGCCCACCGCACCAGGCACAGCCCTGAGGCCTCACAAAAGGCCAGGCCAAATTTAATCCCAGGCACGCTGCTGATCAGGGCTTCGTAAATATCTTCGACGGTTTTAATAAAATGCGTCTGGCCCAGGATGAAGTTGGTATCTTCGGGTTTGTCAATCTTGACGGCAATCAATTCCATATATTTTCTCCTTATAAAAAACCTCACATGTTAATTTTACATCGAACGCTTGTTTTGACAAAAGCTTTTGCTCATGTTAAAATGAGATTATATAAATAGTGTGACTGTTCAGCCATTATCCCCACACTTCGGGGGTTATGGGAAAGTTCTCGAATTTGAGGTGTTTGCGGGTACGAAACACCTGCAAAAACCCCAAATTCGGGGCTTCGCCCTTATAACCTGAGTAGTTACTAAAAATAGTTTATTAGCCGGTGCTCCCGGTCGATGGTTTAATTGGTTCGTATCTGAACTACGCTTTGTAGCATTCCGAACGCCACTTTTGCCCCGGCCAGGTCCCGCGCCGGGTTATTTTTTGATAAGGTATTGCTTTTTATGAAAAACCAGGTTTTACGAATTATTCCCCTGGGGGGGTTGGGGGAAGTAGGCAAGAATATGATGGTATACGAATACGGGGGCGAGCTGCTCATCGTCGATGCCGGATTGATGTTCCCGGAAAATGATATGATCGGGATCGATTATATTATCCCCGATATTCAATATTTACTCAGCCGGCGCCAACAGGTGCGCGGGATTGCCATTACGCATGGACATGAGGACCACATTGGGGCCATTCACCATGTTATCGGCGAGATCAACGCGCCCATCTATGCTACGCCGTTGACGCGCGGCTTGCTGGAGGTTAAATTGGCCCGCCACGGCATGGCTCAGAAGGCCAATCTCAACACGGTCCAGGCCGGTGAGGTGGTGCAGGCCGGGCCATTCCGGATTGAATTTTTCCATGTCAGTCATTCCATCCCGGACGGAGTAGGGATGGGTATCCAGACACCGGCTGGACTGGTCGTGCATACCGGCGATTACAAATTTGACCAGACCCCGGTAGATAACTGGCCCAGCGATTTTGCCAAGCTGGCCGAATTCTCGCGGCGCGGGGTGCTGGCCCTGCTGGCCGATTCAACCAATGCCGAACGTTCGGGTTGGACGCCTTCGGAACGCGTGATCGACGGAGCTTTTGAACAGGTCTTCAGCCAGGCGCACGGGCGCATCATCATTGCCAGTTTTGCATCGCTCATCTCGCGCATGCAGCAGGTGGCCAACGTAGCCGCCCGCCATGGTCGCAAGCTGGCTTTTGTGGGGACCAGTATGGTCGATAATGTAAAGATCGCCCGCAAGCTGGGCTACCTTGATCTTCCGGAAGGCCTGGTAGTCAGCGCGGACCAGGCTTTATCCATGAAGGATAGCGAGGTTGTTATGATGTGCACCGGCGCCCAGGGTGAGCCGATGTCCATCCTGGGTCGACTTTCAACCGGGCACTACCGCCTGTTTGACATCAAGGCTGGTGACACGGTGGTGCTGTCCTCACACCCTATCCCTGGCAACGAAGAAAATGTCTACCGCACCATTAACCGCCTGTTTGGGCGCGGCGCCAATGTGCTTTATGAGGCCATCGCCCAGGTGCACGTATCCGGGCATGCCAGCCAGGAAGAAATGAAGATGATGATCAACCTGGTCCGCCCCAAGCATTTCATCCCAATCCATGGTGAGCTGCGCCAGCTCAAACAGCATGCTTTACTTGCCCAGCAGTTAGGGATTGCGCCGGAGAATATAGCGGTAGTCGAGAACGGGCAGGCCATTGAATTTCAAGATGGCAAAATGAGCCTGGCAGAAAATGTGGGTGCGGCGGCTGTTTTTGTGGACGGTTCTGGTGTTGGCGATGTCGGACCAGACGTAATGCGCGAGCGTGAGGCGCTGGCGCGCGATGGGATTGTGCTGATCCACCTGGTTGTCGACCGGATGGGTGGGCACCTGCTGGAAGAACCGGAAATTATCTCGCGCGGCTTTATGGTCACCAACGGAACAGATGAGGTGATGGCAGAGGCCTGCATCCGGATATCCCAGGCCGTCATTAATGCAGATGGCAACTTGCAGAAGGATGTCGAGCAGGCGGTGCGTACCTACCTTTATTCTGAAACCCGCCGCCAGCCGATGGTGTTCGTGACGGTAACCAGGGTGTAATCTCAATTTGAGGTTTTGTGCTGCTTCGCAGCACAAAACCTCAAATTGAGATATTCTCAAGGGGCTAAAAAGTAAAGTAGCAATGGTCGGGCCAATGGTCCTCTTTCCAGCCATGTTTTCCCCGCAGTGGGACAAACGAGACCGGGATGATGCTTTCGGTAGAATAATGCTCCCCCTGGCGCTGCCAGACCTGCAGGTCCTGCGAAGAGCGGTCGCCGACCGGCAGCACCAGTCGTCCCCCTTCACTGAGCTGCTCTAAAAGCGGTTGGGGAGGGCGCGGGGCCGCCGCCGTGACCAGCACCGCCTGGAAGGGAGCTGCTTCAGCCCAGCCCAGGGTGCCATCCCCTTCGTGGACCTGCACGTTGTTGAACCCGAGCTGCGCAAGCACCTGGCGGGCGCGCCTTGCCAGGCTGGCAAAGCGCTCGATGGTGTGTACTGTTTTTACCAGGCAGGCCAGAATGGCTGCCTGGTAGCCTGAACCGGTGCCGATCTCCAATACATTTTCATCCCCCTGCAAGGCGGCCAGGCTGGTCATCAGCGCCACGATGTAAGGCTGCGAGATGGTTTGCCCATCGCCGATGGAGAGTGGCCCATCGATATAAGCCAACTGCTGCTGATCGAGCGGCACGAAACAGTGGCGCGGCACACGGCGGAAAGCTTCCAGCAGGCTCGGATTGCACAACCCCCGCCGCTCGATCTGCTCGGCCACCATCAGCATGCGCTCCTGCTCGAAATTGTCTTCCATGTTTGGTGAATCCATTAATTTCGAAAAAGTTCCATGATCTTATTTGAGATTTGCCGGTCGATTTTGCCCATTGGGAAATCGCCCAGCTCTGACGGCAGCACCCAGCGCAACTCGCTGGCTTCCAGGGGCTGCGGTTCTTCGCCATCCAGGTTGGATAGAAAAGCATGCAGCGTAACCCGGAAATGGGTGTAGGCATGTGGGTAGATCCCAAAAGGTTCTCCCACCTTGATATTGACTCCCAGTTCTTCCCGGATTTCTCGCCGCAGTCCATCCGGGAAAGTTTCGCCTGGCTCGAGCTTGCCGCCGGGGAATTCCCACAAACCGCCCAACAGCCCTTTCGATGGGCGGCGGGCGATCAATATTTTATCGCCACGCTGCATGACTGCGGCAGTTACCGTGTAGTGGGGGATGGCAGGGCGGGCTTTCATCACCGGGCGCTCTGCTTGAACACCCAGGGTGCGTGCCTGGCACAGGTCTGACAGCGGACAGGCTGTGCAGTGAGGGGCGCGCCGCGAGCACAGGCTGGCGCCCAGGTCCATCAAGGCCTGGTTATAGTCACCCGCCTGTCCCGGCGGCAGGTTTTGGCGCGCCAGGTCCCACAAAGTGCGCTCACCTTCGGGCGAATGGGCTGGCAGGCGCAGGTCGAACAGGCGCGCCAGCACCCGGCGGATGTTTCCATCCAGGGTGGCTTCATCCATCCCAAAGGCAATCGAAGCTATCGCTGCCGCGGTGTATTGCCCTACGCCGGGCAGCTGTTCCAGCGCCTGGCGGTCCGCAGGGATTTTACCCCCCGCTTCGCTCACCAGCCGGCGCGCCGCTTTCAGCAGGCTGCGCGCCCGGCCGTAATAGCCCAGCCCTTCCCAGGCCGCCAGCACATCCTGTTCCGAGGCATTCGCCAGCGTCTCGAGGTTGGGGAAGCGCGCCAGCCAGCGTTCAAAATAGGGGATAACTGTTTCAACCCGCGTCTGCTGCAGCATGATCTCGGACACCCAGATTGCGTACGGGTCGCTCAATCCACGCCAGGGAAGCTGGCGGGATTGTGGCCGGTACCAGTCCAGCAAACGGCGAGAAATTTCGGTTAACATGTGCCAGTTTATAAAAAAAAACAAAAAAAATTAGAACTGGAAGCCTCCCTGGGCTTTCACCAGTTTTTGCGAATAATTCACCACATAATCCTGGAGCTGGTTGTTCAGGCTCTTCCATTCATTCGAGTGCATAATCTGGCGCGCCTTGGGCAGTGAAGGCAGCACCACCCCTACCTGGATCTGCGGGTGGTTGCCAAAAACAGTGACCCAGGCTTCGCTTAGCTCAAACCCCAGGCGCTGAACGCCAGGCACAAATTCTCGCACCACGAATTCAAAATAATCTTGTTCGTGTTCGGGGGCTATATCCCAGGTCATAATGAGTTTGATTGCCAAGGCGCACTCCTCAACTCGAAATCAGCTACGCTGGTAGGTCAACACAACTACCTTGGTTTCTTCGGGTAGTGAATTCGTGCTGGTGATTTTAAGCGAAGGCTGTGTTTCTACTTCGTTCAAACCCATCTCTTTGAGGAACTTGCTCAGCGGTTCCAGGTTTTCGGCTGCGCCTGGGATGGCATAGTGCATGGGGATGGCAATGGCCGGCTCCAGCAGGCTTATGATTTCAGCCGCCTTGGCGGCATTCAGCGCGTTGCCGCCGCCGATTGGCACCAGTGCCACGTGTACCGGGCCAAGCTCTTCGACTTCTGCCTGGGTTGGCACCCGGTTGAGGTTGCCCAGGTGCGCCACCGTCAGGCCATTGTAATCGAACACGTAAAGTGTGTTACGCAGCTCGTCGCTTTTGAGCGCCTGCCCGTTGGTCTGCACACCCGTAATAAAAACACCCCCAATTTCATATTCGCCCGGCCCAGTGATCGGGTGCGGGTCACCTTTGACGGCGCTGATAAAGTTGTGCCCCGTCGAGTTGTAGCTGATGGTGACGATGTCTGCCTTCAACTTCAAGGGTTCATAGCCTGCTTCGCGATGGTCGTAGGGGTCGGTGATGACCGTTGCCATACTACGTTCTGAGAAGCGGAAACAAGAATGCCCATACCAGATAATTTCCATGCAACCTCCGTGATTCGCTTTGATTATACATTAACAAACCGGACTGAGAGGGAAATACATCCTTTTGATTGTCAATCTTCTCTCACTCGTTTACAATACACGGCATGTCTAACCGTCTTACCCCTGGGGTTATCCTGGCTGCTGGCGTTACGGTGTTTTTCTGGGGTTCTGCTTTTCCGGGTATTCGCGCCGGGTTGGAAGCCTATTCTCCAACCCACCTGGCGGTACTGCGTTTTTTGTCAGCTTCGCTGGTGATGTTGATCTATACCCTGGTCACCCGGATGCGCCTGCCAGCCCGGAAAGACTTTCCGCGCATTTTTCTATTGGGATTCCTGGGTTTCACTTTCTATAATGTGGCCTTAAATATCGGGGAGGTAAATATTGCGGCAGGACCGGCCTCCCTGCTCGTCCAGACCGTTCCGATCTGGACGATCCTGATGGCCATGTTTATATTAAAGGAACGCCTGCGTTTGTGGGGTTGGCTGGGAATTGTGATCAGTTTTTGCGGGGTGCTGGTGATCGCATTCGGCAAAGGGCAGGGTTTCCAATTGTCCTGGGGGGCGGTGTTGATCCTGATCGCGGCCATTTCTTCGAGCGCTTACAACATCATTCAGAAGCAGATGCTGGCGAGCTACCGCCCGGTGGAGATCACCACCTACGCGGTTTGGGCCGGAACGCTGCTGCTGCTGCCATTTGCCAACGGATTACTCCGCCAGATACAGTTTGCCCCGCTGGGCGCCACCCTGGCAGTGGTATACCTGGGCGTTTTCCCGGCGGCGCTGGCTTATACCATCTGGGCGTTTCTCCTTTCGAAAATGCCGGCGGGGCGCGCCGCCAGCTTTCTTTACGCCGTGCCGGTGATGGCTTTTCTGATCGGCTGGGTCTGGTTAGGAGAAACTCCAAAGGTCATTGATCTGGTGGGCGGTTTTTTTGCGCTGGGCGGGGTGGTGCTGGTGAACACGCTAGGGCGGGAAAAGGGATAGGTTATTTGCTGGCAGATTAATGTATAATTGCACCCATACAACTTTACGAATGGAGGAAGAGAATGTCTCGCAAATACCTGTTTTCCCTTTTACTGTTGCTGGCTTTTATGCTGGCATCCTGCACCCTGGCCGCACCGGCTGCCACACCCACTGTCGCTGCCCCGCCGGCTGCGCCAACTGCGACCAATCCTCCCGAGCCCACTGCAGTTCCAACCACCGTTCCAATCTCTGCTCCCACTGCCACCACGGCTGCCGCTGAAAAGGCCGGCGGAGAGCTGATCCTGGCGACCACCACCAGCACGCGTGATTCGGGCCTGCTGGACGTGCTGCTGCCGGTCTTTGAGAAACAATGCGGCTGCACGGTCAAGATGGTGGCGGTAGGCTCCGGCCAGGCGTTACAGATGGGTCAGGAGGGTAACGCCGATGTGCTGCTGGTGCATTCACCGACTGCCGAAAATGATTTTATGAGCAAGGAATTTGGTAAAGAACGCCTGCTGGTGATGCACAATGATTTCCTGATCGTTGGCCCGCCCTCTGACCCGGCTGGCATTAAGGGTGAGAAAACAGCGGCGGCTTTTAAGAAGATCGCCGAGAGGAAGGCCACTTTTATCTCGCGCGGCGACAAATCGGGCACCAACACCGCCGAGTTAGCCATCTGGAAAAAGGCCGAAATCACCCCGACCAAGGATGATAAATGGTATCTGTCTACGGGTGGGGCGATGGGCGATACCCTCAACGTGACTTCTGAAAAGGAAGGCTATACCCTGATCGACCGTGCCACTTACCTGGCCCTGAAAGACAAGCTTAGCCTGGACATAATGGTCGAGGGCGAAGCGGACTTGCTCAACATTTACCATGTCATTACCGTCAACCCGGAGAAATGGCCCAAGGTCAATGCAAAGCTCGCCAAAGATTTCGCTAATTTCATGGTCTCCGCCGGTACGCAGAAACTGATCGGCAGTTTTGGCGTCGATAAGTATGGCCAGCAGCTCTTTATTCCGGACGCTGGTAAAGATGAAGACAAGCTGGGCAAGTAAATGGGATTGATCTGGCAAGGTCTCTGGCAGGCGATCGTCCTGCTGTTCAACGGCGATCCTGAAATCTGGCGGATCGCCCTGTTTTCACTGCTGGTTTCGGGCACAGCCACTGCCATTAGCCTGGGAATTGGACTGCCCCTCGGCACCGGATTGGCCCTCGGGCAGTTTCCCTCGCGCCGTTTCTGGATCAGCCTGGTCAACACCGGCATGGCTCTGCCGCCGGTGGTGGTGGGGTTGGTGGTGTCAATTTTCTTGTGGCGCAGCGGCCCGTTGGGCGACCTGCGTTGGATGTATACGCCCACTGCCATGATCATTGCCCAGACCATCATTGCCGCCCCGGTGGTTACCGGGCTGGCCCTCTCGGGCCTGCAGCAGCTCGACCCGCGCCTGCGCTTGCAGCTGCTCGGCCTGGGCGCCTCGCGCTGGCAGATGGTGTGGGCCCTGTGGCGCGAGGCGCGCCTGCCCCTGCTGGCGGCTGTGATGGCCGGCTTCGGGGCGGTGATCTCAGAAGTGGGCGCTTCGATGATGGTGGGCGGCAACCTGCGCTACCACACGCGCGTTCTGACTACCGCCATTGTCACGGAGACCAGCAAAGGTGAGTTCGCCACGGCGCTGGCGCTCAGCGCTATCCTGCTGCTACTGGCTTACCTGGTCAACCTTGCTCTGACCTGGCTGCAGCAGCGCGGAGCCAGGCAGTGAAGAATAAAAATAGCTTCGGAAACATGAATTATGTCTGTGATACTTGAAATTCAAGATCTGTTGGTCCAGCGCGGGCGGCGCGCCGTGCTGGAGATTGAGCACCTTGCCATAGAGGAAAACGAGGTGCTGGCGGTGATCGGACCGAACGGCGCTGGTAAGAGCACGCTGCTGCTGGCGCTCAGCTGTTTGGTCAAGCCTGAGCGCGGCCAGGTGTCATTCCGCGGCCAGCCCATCTCTTCCTGGGGCGACCTGGCTTACCGGCGGCGCATCGGGCTGGTGTTGCAAGACCCCCTGCTGATGGATACCTCCGTATTCAATAATGTCGCCGCCGGTCTGCGCTTCCGCGGTTTGCCGCGGCCCCTCGTCACCGAGCGCGTCAATACCTGGCTCGAGCGGTTGGGAATAGCCAGCCTGGCGCGTCGGCGGGCGCACTCCCTTTCAGGAGGCGAAGCGCAGCGTGCTAGCCTGGCGCGCGCCCTGGCGCTCGATCCGGATGTGCTGCTGCTGGATGAGCCGTTCAGCGCCCTGGATGCGCCCACCCGGGCGAGCCTGCTGGAAGATTTCCAGGCTCTGATCAAGTCGACTGCCATCACGACCGTGTTTGTCACCCACGATTTGGATGAGGCGCTGCTGTTGGGCAGCCGGGTGGCGGTGTTGTTGGATGGGCGCCTGGCGCAGATTGGATCGCCAGCTGAGGTTTTTAATGCCCCGCTGGATGCAGAAGTTGCCCATTTTGTAGGCGTCGAAACCGTCATCCCGGGTAAGGTGACCGAATCCAACAATGGCTTGGTCACCATTGAGGCTGGTAATTTTTACCTGGAAGCGGTTAGCGAAGTTCCGCCGGGACATGTGGTTTACCTGTGCCTGCGCCCGGAGGATATTACCTTGTGGCTGGATGGTGAGGTGCCCATTTCCAGCGCCCGCAACCGCCTGAATGGGCAGGTGGTGAAAGTTACCCCGCAGGGTCCATTGGCGCGGGTGGTGCTCGACTGCGGCTTCTTATTGGTAGCATTGGTGACGCGTTCTTCGGCGGCTGAAATGCGGCTGCGCCCAGGGCGGGAAGTAGCCGCCAGTTTCAAGGCCAGTGCCGGGCACGTGATTACGCACTAACCGGGTTTAGCAGAACTGAGGTTCGATTAAAAGTTCGGATAATGTAAAAAAGGTTCATCTATTGTCATTGCGGAGACCTTGCGACGTCACACCACAGTTGTCATTGCAAGGAGGCTTTGCGACGAAACAATCTTGTTAAGAGGCCTCACGCCAAATAAAGATTGCTTCGCCCCTTAGCTAGCTGAAGGGGTTTGTTAGCCGTATGAATTGGGTCTCGCAATGACATCCCCTTTTAGACGAATATCTGATCTATTGTCCGAACTTCACCAAAACTATTGACAAAATCCGTAAAATCAGATATAAATTCGCCCTAATATGAATACTGAACTGGCTTTTGTTTACAATGACTCGAAGCGGCGGCCCACGATTAATTTCCATCTCACCTGGGAAAGTGGGCTTGCAGTGGTTTAAGGTAAAGTTTCAGTCGTCCAATCGTAAAGAATCACAAGCTCTCCAAACCCGGAGAGCTTTTTTATTAAATTGACTTTGGAGAAGAGAAGTATGTCAGCAAAAATCAGCGCTCGATGCCCGGAATGCGATGCTGTGATCGACTTAAGCAGCGTTATTTTGAATGAAATCGTGGTTTGTTCGGACTGTGGTGTGGATCTGGAAGTCGTTGATTTGGATCCCCCCACGCTGGAACTGGCTCCGATGGAAGCAGAGGATTGGGGCGAGTAGCTTCGCTCGAGGAGAATACAATGAAAGTCGGCATCCTTTTATCCAGAGTACGCGTTGAAGAGAAATGGCTCTTAGAAGCCTTAGAAGCCCGGCATATCGATTATGAGCGGATTGATGATGGCCATCTCTCTTTTGATTTGGAAGAACCCGGCAAGTGGTTGGGATATTCTGTGGTGCTGGAGCGCAGCATTTCTTTTGCGCGCGGCCTGTATGCCGCTCAAATCCTGAATACCTGGGACATTCCTACGGTCAATATGGCCAGCGTGGCGGCTGTCTGCGGTGATAAACTGGCCACCACCGCCGCCCTGGCGCGGCAGGGCATCCCACAGCCGCGGGTCAAGGTGGCGTTCACAACCAAATCAGCCCTGGAAGTTATCGAACAAATGGGATACCCGGTGGTGCTGAAGCCGGTGGTCGGCTCGTGGGGACGGCTGCTCGCCAGGATCAACGACCGTGATGCGGCTGAAGCCATCCTGGAGCATAAGGAGACCCTGGGCTCCTACCAGCATTCGATCTTCTACATCCAGGAGTATATCCAGAAACCCGGTCGTGACATTCGCGCCTTTGTCATCGGTGGGGAGACTATCTGCGCCATGTACCGCAATTCCGAGCATTGGATTACGAACACCGCCCGCGGTGGGCAGGGGGAAGTGTGCCCTATCACGCCGCAGCTGGATGAAATTTGCCGTTCCACCGCCCATGCGATGGGTGGCGGTGTGCTGGCAATCGACGTGTTAGAAGATCCGAACCGCGGCTACCTGGTCAACGAAGTCAACCACACCATGGAGTTCCATACCCTGGTTCCAACCACCGGGGTGGATGTTCCCGGCATGATTGTAGATTACACCGTGGCAATCGCTTCCGGAAAAATAAATCTGCCGTCATCTTTGGATGTATCCGCTTCCAGGATTGTTCCAGAGGTCGTTCACCAGTCGGTTTGCTGATGATGCCCGGGTTCCGGGGATATATGGTAAAAATCGGTTTTCTATATTCCCGCATGCGTATCGAGGAGAAGCTTCTCCTGGAAGAGCTGAAATCGCGGCCTGGGACCGAGGTCGTCATGATCAATGATGACGAAGCTTTCTTTGATATTTCTCGCCAGCCGGCGGAGGTCGACGTCCTTTTCGAGCGCTCGATCTCCTACCATCGCGGCTTATATATCTCCAGGATCTTCGAAGCTTTCGGGGTGCCGGTGGTCAATTCTTCGGAAGTGGCCGGCCGCTGCGGTGACAAGTATGGGACCAGCCAGGTCCTGGTTAATCACGCCATTCCAACTCCCAGGGTATTGATGGCTTTTTCGGAGGAAGCTGCCTTGAAAGCTGCTCTGGAAATCGGCTTCCCGTGTGTAATGAAACCGGTGATCGGTTCATGGGGCCGCCTGCTGGCGAAAGTGGATGACCGCTTTGCCGCCGAAGCTTTTATCGAACACAAGGCTGCGTTGGGGGGAGCCGGGCACCAGGTTTTTTACATCCAGGAGTATGTGGAGAAACCAGGCCGGGATATCCGCGCCTTTTGCATTGGAGAAGAACCAATTTGCGCTATTTATCGTTCCTCAGAAAACTGGATCACCAACACGGCGCGCGGCGGGGCGGCTTCCAACTGCCCGGTGACGGCCGAGGTTGCCGAGCTGGTGCGGCGAACGGCCCAGGCCATTGGTGGGGGGCTTTTAGCGATCGATCTATTTGAGACCCAATCGGGATTGTCGGTGAACGAAGTCAACCATACCATGGAATTCCGCAACAGCATCCACACCACGGGGGTGAATATCCCTCAAAAAATGGTAGATTATGTATTAGCACGTGGGGATCACGTGAAAGGGTAGTGTTTATGAAAGTATCGATTGCCGGTGGATCCGGCTATGCCGGCGGTGAGCTGCTGCGCTTGCTGTTAGACCATCCTGGGGTGGAGGTTTTCCAGGCGACGTCCGAAAGCCACATGGGCGAGTTTGTCTACCAGCAGCATCCTAACTTGCGCAAACGGACCCAGCTCAAATTCGTATCACGCCAGGCGCTGGAAGCGTGTGATGTGCTGTTCCTGGCACTGCCGCACGGTGAGAGCCAGCTTAAGATTGACCAATATGCTGCCCTGGCGCCCAGGATCATCGACCTGGCGGCCGATTTCCGTTTGCGAGACCCTTTGCGATATAAAGAATTTTATGGGAAAGAGCATGCCGCCCCGGATTGGCTCAGTAAATTTGTTTACGGTCTGCCAGAGCTGCATCGATCTGAGATACAGTCAACTGCATATGTCAGCGGGGTGGGGTGCAATGCTACCTCGGCTAACCTGGCGCTCTACCCACTGGTCAGGGCCGGTCTGCTGCGGGAAGATATTCCCATCATTGTGGATATCAAGGTTGGTTCATCAGAAGGCGGCGCCTCTCCAAACCCGGGCTCGCATCATCCGGAACGCAGTCATATCGTCCGCACCTATGCCGCCTATGGGCATCGCCACACGGCTGAGGTGATTCAGGAATTGGGTCTGCCCAACATCCATCTGACGATCACATCGGTGGATATGGTGCGCGGCTCGCTGGCGGCAGCCCATGCCTTTGTCAAAGCCGGGGTGACAGAGAAAGACCTGTGGCGGGTTTACCGCCAGTGGTCTGAGAACGAGCCGTTTGTGCGCCTGGTGAAGGACAAACGCGGAATCTACCGTGTGCCCGATCCGAAAATCCTGGCGGGCACCAACTACGCCGATGTGGGCTTTGAGCTGGATGCCAGCAGCGGGCGCGTGGTCAGCCTGGCTGCCATCGATAACTTAATGAAGGGCGCTTCAGGCTCGGCGGTGCAGGCCATGAACCTGATGTGCGGCTTTGATGAAACCTCTGGCTTGACGTTCAGTGGATTGCACCCTCTTTAAAAGGGATTTTTTTGATTGCCTTCGGGAGCGTAACTGTCGAAGGCAATCAAAAAAACAAATACTTACCATGATAATGAGGCATGCATATGATCGTGATTAAGATAGGCGGCGCAGCGGGGGTTGATCTGGATGCGATCTGCCAGGATGTGGCTGCTTTAGTAAAGCAGGGCCAGCCAGTCGTATTGGTACACGGCGGGTCGGCTGAAACCAACGCGCTTTCGACCCAATTGGGACACCCACCCCGCTTTGTCACTTCCACCACCGGTTTTACCAGTCGTTACACCGACCGGGAGACCCTGGAAATTTTCGTTATGGTAACGGCGGGTAAGATCAACACCTTGCTGGTCGAGCGGCTGCAAAAATGGGGTGTGAACGCCTTTGGCCTTTCCGGGGTGGATGGGCGCGTTATGCTGGCTCATCGCAAAGAAGCCATCCGCATTATTGAAAACGGGCGTAAGATCATGCTGCGCGATGATTATACCGGCAAGATCGAAGCAGTTAACCGCCAACCGCTGGACTTGTTACTGCAGGCCGGCTATACTCCGGTGATTGCTCCCTTGGCGATCTCGCCGGAGGGCGATGTCCTCAATGTGGACGCCGACCGAGCGGCCGCCATGCTGGCAGGGGCAGTCCATGCTGAAAAGCTGCTGCTGTTGACCAATGTGCCCGGGCTGATGCGTAACTACCCCGACGAAAGTACCCTCATTAAGCATATAGATGTCAAAAACCTGGAACAGGCCTTAAGTTTTGCAGAGGGACGCATGATGAAAAAGGTCCTGGGTGCCAGCGAGGCGCTTGGCCTGGGGGTCCGGAGTGTGGTTTTTGCCGATGGGCGGGTAGAACACCCGGTCATGGCTGCCCTGGCTGGCAGCGGGACAGTTATTTCGTGAACTTATTAACCTGTTTGGGAACAGCCAATAAGATTACCTCATGGAAAATATAGATAATGTGACCATCCAATCGCTGGAAGACCAGTATTCTTCCGGTGTATATACCAAGCGCCCGGTGGCGATTGTACGCGGGTCCGGCGCTCGCCTGTGGGATGCTGACGGCAGGCAGTATATCGACTGCGTCGGTGGGCAGGGCGCCGCCAACCTGGGGCACGCTAACCCGGCGGTAACCCAGGCCATCGCTGACCAGGCTGCCACGCTCATCTCCTGCCCCGAAATGTTCTACAATGACCGCCGCGCCGAGCTGGAGCAAAGATTGGTCAACCTTACCGGCATGGGGCGGGTTTTCCTGTGCAACTCAGGCGCCGAGGCGGTGGAGGCCTCGCTTAAGTTTGCCCGCTTGCTGACCGGGCGTCGCGGAGTGGTGGCTGCCATGCGCGGCTTCCACGGGCGCACCATGGGGGCGCTGTCGGCTACCTGGGAAAAGAAGTATCGTGAGCCATTTGAGCCGTTGGTACCCGGCTTTACCCACGTTCCCTATAACGATTCAGAAGCCCTGCAGGCGGCCGTATCTGCCCAGACCGCCGCCGTTATCCTGGAGGTGGTACAGGGTGAAGGTGGGGTGCGGTTGGGTCATCCGCAGTTCCTGAAAATGGCGCAATCGATCTGCCGTGCACGCGGCGCCTTGTTGATCATCGATGAAATCCAGACTGGTTTTGGACGGACCGGGAAAATGTTTGCTTACCAGCATTATGACCTTGAGCCGGACCTGCTGTGTGTGGCGAAATCGATGGCAGGCGGGCTGCCCATGGGGGCGGCCTTGATCCACACCCGGCTTGGCGAGCTGCCCTCCCAGGTGCATGGCTCAACTTTCGGTGGTAACCCGCTGGCCTGCGCCGCCTCACTGGCTGCCATCAGCTACCTGGAAGAGTACCACCTCCCCGAACGTTCTGCTGAATTAGGCGCCTGGTTTCTGGGGGCGCTTTCCCGGATCGAATCACCCTTGATCCGTGAAGTGCGCGGCCTGGGTTTAATGGTCGGCATCGAGGTAAAACAGAAAGTGACCCCTTACCTGCAGAAATTGATGGCGCAGGGCGTCATGGCGCTGCCCGCCGGCCTGACGGTAATGCGCTTCCTGCCGCCGCTGGTGATCACCAGGGATGATTTGGCAGCGGTGGTTGAGAAAGTAAGCGGGGTTCTACAGGGATAAACATGGGCATAGAACTCCTTGAAGACCTGCTGGCTGTCTACAGCCCCAGCCATGAGGAAAAACAGGCTGTCGCTTACCTGGTCGGAGCCATGCGCCAGTTGGGCTATACTGCCTGCGTTGACGCGGCTGGTAATGCCGTTGGGACGCGCGGCGACGGTCTCGACGAGCTTCTGCTGCTCGGGCATATCGACACCGTGCCGGGTTTCATCCCGGTGCGGCGAGAGGCAGATTTGCTTTATGGGCGTGGAGCAGTGGATGCCAAGGGGCCGCTGGCCTGTTTTGTTGAAGCCGTCGCCACTTTCAAGCCGCCGCCCGGCTGGCGCATTACGGTCATCGGCGCGGTGGGTGAAGAAAGCGAATCGCACGGGGCGTTGTATGTGCGCGACCATTACCACCCGCAGGCTCTGATCATCGGAGAGCCCAGTCAATGGGACCGCATCACCCTGGGATTCAAGGGCAGCCTGTGGGTCGATTACCGGGTGCAGCACAGTGTGACCCATACCGCCAGTGGGCAGGCAAGCGCCTGCGAGACTGCGGTGTGTTTTTGGAATGCGGTAAAAGCATGGTGCGATTCGGTTTCCGTTGAAGGACGCCCGGCCTTTTACCAATTGACCCCCAGCCTGCGCAGCCTGCGCTCGGACAGCGATGGATTCGTGGATAATGCCAGTCTGCGGATAAATTTTCGGCTGCCCCCGGTTATCACCCTGGAGGAAATATCCGCCAGGCTGCAGGCACTAAAGGGGGATGGTGAATTGCAGCTCGGGGAACCTATCCCGGCTTTCAAGGCTGATAAAAATTCAGCGCTGGTGCGGTCTTTTTTATCGGCTATTCGCAGGGCAGGGGGCAGCCCGGTATTTTCACTTAAGACGGGCACTTCAGATATGAACCTGGTCGCTTCAGCCTGGGGTTGCCCGGCGGTGGCTTATGGTCCGGGCGAGTCAAGCCTCGACCATACCCCCAATGAACACATATCCATCAACGAATACCAAAAAAGCGTCGAGATTCTTTCAAACACAATTTCTTCCTTGACGAGTCGGTAATCATCTGATAGACTCCCTCCGCTGCGGCAAAGAGAACCAGGTCCAGTCAGACCTTGTCTTTAACCCTGGGCGCTGGTATAATTCTGTCCGCTTATTTAGCAACTTAACAAATGAGCCGCCGACGTAGCTCAATCGGAAGAGCAACCGCCTTGTAAGTGGTAGGTTACGGGTTCGATTCCCGTCGTCGGCTTAGTTGCAGGCTGGCGAGTGGGGTTGGTTGGTTTCTCGCGAGCCACCTTACTCGCGAGCTGGCAACAGCTCGGACCTGGACGGTTACCCAAGTGGCCAACGGGGACTGACTGTAAATCAGTTGGGCGATGCCCTTCGGAGGTTCGAATCCTTCACCGTCCACTGGTCGTTTGACCAAGACCAACTGCTGCAAAGCGGTTTTTGTATGAACGGCAAGCCCTCATAGCTCAGTTGGTGGAGCGCGCCCTTGGTAAGGGCGAGGTCATGGGTCCGAATCCCATTGAGGGCTCTTTTTTGCCGGAAAGTAAGACATCATTGATAGGCATTTGTTTGAAGGAGAAGAAACATGGCGAAGCAAAAATTTGAGCGGAACAAGCCGCATCTGAACGTAGGGACGATGGGACACATCGATCACGGCAAGACGACCTTGACGGCGGCGATCACGAAGTATTGCCAATTTTTAGGGCGGGCGCAATATCGGGCGTACGATTCGATTGACAATGCGCCGGAAGAGAAAGCGCGGGGGATCACGATCAACATTGCGCACGTGGAATACGAGACGGAGAAACGGCACTATGCGCACGTGGACATGCCGGGACACCGGGACTACATCAAGAACATGATCACGGGAGCGGCGCAGGTAGATGGAGCGATTCTGGTAGTAGCTGCGCCGGACGGGCCGATGCCGCAGACGAAAGAGCACGTGCTGTTGGCGCGGCAGGTAGAAGTGCCGAGCATCGTGGTGTTTTTGAACAAAGTTGACCAGATGGATGACCCGGAGCTGTTGGAGCTGGTGGAGTTAGAGCTGCGGGAAATGCTGACGGAATACAAGTATCCGGGGGACACGATTCCGATAGTGCGTGGGAGTGCGTTGAAGGCGTTGGAAAGCACGTCGACCGACCCGAATGCGCCGGAATATGCGTGCATCAAGGAACTGCTGCGGGTGGTGGATGAGTACATCCCGGAGCCGAAGCGGTCGATGGACAAGCCGTTCATGATGCCGATTGAGGATGTGTTCTCGATCAAGGGGCGCGGGACGGTAGTAACGGGGCGGGTAGACCGGGGCAAGATCAAGATAGGGGAGCCGGTGGAGATCGTGGGCTTGCAGGAAAAGACGCGCAACTCGGTGGTGACCGGGGTGGAGATGTTCCACAAGCTGCTGGATGAAGGCATAGCCGGGGATAACCTGGGGCTGCTGCTGCGGGGGATAGAGCGGACGGATGTAGAGCGCGGGCAGGTGGTAGCCAAGCCAGGCAGCATCACGCCGCACACCAAGTTCATGAGCGAAGTGTACGTATTGAAGAAGGAAGAAGGCGGGAGGCACAAGGCGTTCTTCACGGGTTATCGACCGCAGTTCTACATTCGGACGATGGACGTGACGGGCAACATCACGCTGCCGGCGGGAGTAGAGATGGTCATGCCGGGAGACAACGTGAACCTGCAGGTGGAGTTGATCTCACCGGTGGCGTTGGAACAGGGCTCAAAGTTTGCTATTCGCGAAGGTGGTCTGACGGTAGGCGCCGGCGTGATCACGAAAATAATGGAATAGGTAATAAACATGGCAAAACAAAGGATTCGCATTCGATTAAAGGCATATGACCACCGTGTTCTCGATCAATCTGCCAAGCGGATTGTTGAGACGGCCGAACGGAGCGGTGCTCATGTAGTTGGCCCAGTACCGTTACCCACCAAAATTGAACGTTTTACGGTTCGTCGTTCAACCTTCATTGACAAAGATTCACATGAGCATTTTGAGATCAGGACGCACAACCGAATGATCGACGTGCTGGATCCCGATTCCAAAACGATTGATATGCTGATGCGGTTGAACCTGCCCGCCGGCGTGGATATCGAAATTAAGATCTAAATGCTTGCAGCGGCAGTCCAGATTGGAGAAATCCAGTCAAAATTGCCCCTGGTAGTAATGCCAGACAAGTGGTATAATCGAACGCTTGAGACTGGTATCCTGGAATTTCGGGAGACAGTTTCGGCAGAGCAGTACAAGAGTGGTTCTGTAAGCGCACGCACCATAAACGGTATGCCGCAGCAGATCGCTGACTGTACTGTGATCGGGATGATGCAGCCAAGCCCAGGCTGACAGTCCCAATAATATTACTAAACACAGGAGAAAATTGAGATGTTTAAAGGGCTGATTGGTAAGAAAATCGGCATGACCCAGATTTTCGATGAAAGTGGTACGGCTATCCCCGTGACCGTTATCGAAGCTGGGCCATGTTTCGTTACCCAGATCCGCACGGCCGCATCCGATGGATACGCCTCTGTGCAGCTGGGTTTCGATGAAGTCAAGCCGAAACGGCTGACAAATGGTGAAAAGGGGCATCTCAAGCGTAACAACCTGCCCCCACTGCGTTTCCTGCGCGAGTTCCGCGCCAAAGAGCCCGGTGTGAATGAAGGCGAAAAAGTAACCGTTAGCCTGTTCACGGTGGGTGAGCGCGTGGACATCATCGGCACCAGCAAAGGAAAAGGTTTCCAGGGCGGTGTGAAGCGTTATCATTTCAGAGGCGGTCCCCGCACGCATGGCGCTTCAGACCGTGAGCGCGCCCCAGGTTCACGCGGCTCTACGACCACTCCTGGTCGTGTCTATAAAGGTGCGCGCGGTCCGGGTCATATGGGCGATGACCGGGTAACTGCTCAAAACCTTAAGGTTGTCATGGTGGATTCTGATCGCAACCTGATTGGTGTACGTGGCGCCATCCCCGGCGCGCGTAACGGGCTGGTGGTTATTAAGGAGGCGCGAAAGCAGTAAGACGGGGTTGCCCTGTCAACTGTTTTCCTGCACGAAGGGAGCGAAGTGACTATGTTAGTCGATGTTTTCAACATGGAGGGCCAGAAGGTCAATACGGTGGAATTACCACCCAGCATCTTCGAAGCCCCAGTTTACGAAGATTTGATGCACCAGGCCTATACGCGTCAGATGGCTAATGCTCGCCTGGGCACACACCAAACGAAAACCCGCGCCGAAGTTTCTGGCGGTGGACGCAAACCCTGGGCCCAGAAGGGCACCGGGCGAGCTCGCCAGGGGTCCACGCGTGCCCCGCATTGGAAGGGCGGCGGTGGGGCACATACACCTCATCCGCACAGCTATGACCTGTCAATGCCGCGTAAGATGCGCCAGGCTGCTCTGCGTTCAGCGCTGTCGGCGAAAGCTGCCGAGGCCGGGATTGTAGTAGTGGATGCCTTGAAGTTGGAAGAACCAAAGACGCGCCTGATGGCTGCGGCGTTGAATGCTCTGGTGGGCAGTGCCAGTGCTTTGGTGCTAATCCCGGAAAAAGGCAGTTATGAGACCGTGATCCGCTCGAGCCGGAACCTGCCGGATGCTAAAATCCTGGTGGCTGGATACTTGAACATACGTGATCTGTTGGTGTTCGACAAGGTCGTGCTTCCACTGGACGTATTGAACGTGATCATGACCCACCTGGGTTAGGTAGGAGGAAAAAATGTCAACCATTTACGATGTTCTCCGCCGCCCACTCATGACTGAAAAGTCAAACTTCCTGGGAACCCGGCTGCACCAATACGTGTTCGAAGTTGCTGGCGAGGCAACCCGAAGCATGGTAAAAGATGCAGTTGAAGTCCTTTTTGATGTCAAAGTGTTGCGGGTGAATGTAATCAACGTGCCTGCCAAGCGAGGCCGGGCACGCAATCGCCGGATGACGGTGCATGAAAGTGGTTATAAGAAAGCCATTGTCACCATCGCTCCCGGGGACCGAATCCCATTCTTTGAAGGGGTTGAATAATGGCCGTTAAGATTTATAAACCGGTAACCCCCAGTCTGCGCGGTATGACTGGTTATCAATTTGCTCAAGAAGGTATTTCGCCGAATAAACGACCGGAACGTTCGTTGATTGTTATTCAGAAGAAGCATTCTGGTCGCAATAACACCGGACGAATCACCGTGCGCCACCAGGGTGGCGGTAACCGCCAATACATCCGGATCATCGATTTCAAACGCAATAAGCATGGTATTCCCGGGAAAATTTCGGCGATTGAATATGACCCCAACCGCACAGCTCGCCTGGCGCTGGTAGTATATGCGGATGGCGAGAAGCGCTACATTCTGGCTCCGGTGGGGCTCAAGGTGCAAGATAGCATTATCGCCGGGCCGACGGCAGATATACGCCCCGGTAACAGCCTGCCCATATCAAATATTCCGGTCGGCACGATGATTCACAATATCGAGCTGCAGGAAGGGCATGGCGGCCAGTTGGTACGCTCAGCGGGTTCTTCTGCTCAACTGCTGGCCAAGGAAGGCGATTATGCTCAGATCCGTCTGCCTTCCGGTGAAGTACGCTTGATCCGGCAAACCTGTTATGCAACCATTGGGCAGGTTGGTAATGTAGATCACAGTAATGTCAAACTCGGCAAGGCCGGTCGCAACCGCCACCTGGGCGTTCGCCCGACAGTGCGTGGTACCGCTATGAGCCCGCGCGATCATCCGCATGGTGGTGGTGAAGGACGCCAACCAACCGGTATGCCAGGACCCAAGTCGCCATGGGGTAAACCCACCCGCGGTTATAAGACTCGCCGCAATAAAAAATCAACCCAGTATATCGTGCGCCGCCGCAATGCACTGAGCGGCCGGTAATGCGGCTAAGCTGCTTGAGTAGTTTGTAGAGAGGGATGAGAATATGTCACGATCGCTAAAAAAAGGGCCGTTTATCGAGCCCAAGCTGCTAAAAAGAATTGAAGCGATGAATTCCCGCGGCGATAAGAAGGTGGTCCGCACCTGGAGCCGTGCAAGCACCATTTTCCCCCAGATGGTCGGTCATACAATTGCCGTCCATGATGGACGCCGGCATGTGCCGATCTATATCACAGAAAATATGGTTGGACACCGCCTGGGTGAGTTTGCGCCAACCCGCCATTTCCGCGGGCACGTAGGTTCATCTGAGAAGGCTTCAGCCACGAAGGGAAAGTAAGCCATGGCTACTGATATTCATGCTGAATTACATTATTGTGGAGTATCGGCGCAAAAGACTCGCCTGGTGGTCGATCTGGTACGCGGTAAGCCAGCAGTGCAGGCCCTTGACCTGCTGAAGTTCACACCGAAGACCGCTGCCACCCACGTGCGCAAGCTTTTAGCGTCCGCTGTAGCCAATGCGGAAGAGAATTTTGGCGTAAGCCGGGATAACCTGTTTGTTTACAAGATCTCGGCAGACGAAGCTCCTACCCGCAAATGGCGACGTTTCGGAGCGCGCGGCCGCTTC
>Ga0315282_10003391_pt1 | contig 28633 bp, 28 predicted proteins | sample YL17G07_20_MG_FD_203693 | JGI IMG/M metagenome (GOLD analysis project Ga0315282, IMG submission 203693) | Sediment microbial communities from Yellowstone Lake, YNP, Wyoming, USA - YL17G07_20 | ecosystem: Environmental > Aquatic > Freshwater > Lake > Sediment | place: USA: Wyoming | collected... | reverse complement strand
TCTTCGGCCTTGATCAGGCTCGTGACGTAGCCTTCGCGCTCCTTGGGTTCGGGATAGACATCCTTCATGAGGTCGGCGACCGTGCCGACCAGCTCGTACATGAACGGCCGATCCACGGCCAGCGCGTTACCCTGCAGCTCGGCTCGCCTGATGATCCTGCGGAGCACGTGCCCACGGCCCACATTCGACGGCATCGCCCCGTCCGCGATCGCGAAGACCGCGCCTCGCACGTGATCGGCTGTCACCCTGATCGCATGGTCCGTAGTCTCCGCCGCCCCGTACCTCGCTCCGGTCACCGCCTCGATCCGCCTGGTGATCGGCATAAAGAGGTCTGTCTCGTAGTCGGTCGGCGTGCCCTGGAGCACGGCCGCGGTCCTCTCCAGCCCCATTCCCGTGTCGATGTTTTTCGTCGGCAGCGGGACGAGCACTCCGCCTTCCTGCCGATCGAACTGCTGGAACACGAGGTTCCATATCTCGACGAACCGGTCACCCTCGTGCGCCAGAGACCAGGTTGGGTCCTCCGGCCGGCCAAGCTCGGGCCGTACGTCCAGGAAGATCTCGTTGCACGGCCCGCACAGCCCGTTCGGGCCTTTGGTCGGAGCATCCGCCGGCCAGTAGTTCCTGTCCGCCCCCAGCCGCACGACCTTCTCCGCAGGAAATCCCACCTCTTTCACCCAGATGTCCGCGGCCTCGTCGTCGTCCAGGTAGACGCTCGTCCAGATGTCGTCCGGGTCGAGCTTCAGCACGTCGATCATGAACTCCCAGGCCCAGATGATAGACTCGCGCTTGAAGTAGTCGCCGAAGCTGAAGTTGCCGAGCATCTCGAAGAAGGTGTGATGGAACGCGTCGCCTACTTCGTCCACGTCGTCGGTGCGCAGGCACTTCTGAGAGGTCGCGATCCGCCGGCTCGGCGGCGCCCGCTCGCCTGTGAAGTACCGTTTGAACTGCACCATACCCGCCGACGTGTAAAGCAGCGTCGGATCGTCCGGGATGAGCGAATCGCTGGGCAGGATCAAATGCCCCTTGCTCTCGAAGAACCTCAGATATGCTGTTCTAAGCTCACTGCTGGTCATATGCATAGGTCTTAGGTCGCGAGGTGCGGGTCGTGCTTTTTGGAGTGCGGCGGCCGGCGCGCCGAACCGCCGTCCTATGTGCGGTCGTACCCCTCCCCGATGCTCCACGCATCCCCAATCCGCTCGCCGAGCCTCCAGTAGCCGTCGTCTCCTGGCGCGAAGCTGATCGGGTCTATCTTCCTCACGTCCGGCTTGCCATCGGTCAGGCACCGCTCATCCGCGTAGCATTCGATGATCTCCCCGACGAATATCTCCTCCGGCCCGCCATAGTCGAGCGTGTCCACAAGCTTGCACTCGAGACTCAGAGGGCACTCCTTTATCATCGGAGCGGTCCCGAGCTTGCCGTAGAAGTTCTCGAAAAGCTTCGACTTATCGACCTCCTTGCCCGACTTCATCCCGACGTAGTCCGTCGCTTCCGCCATATCCCCCGACGGAATGTTAACGCTGAACGTGCCGTTCTCTCTGATGCCGGGGTTCGTGTAGTGCGACTTACCCAGACACATTACAATCATCGGCGGCCCGTCGTGGATGATGCCGCACCACGCAACTGCGAGATAGTTCGGCTTGCCTCCCACATTCGCGCCCACGATCACAACCGGCATCGGGTAGAGAAACGTTCCGGGACCAATCGCTTTCTTCATCTGGTACACCTCCACGTGTCAGCCCGATGCTCCCGAACCTCGGTGTGCAGCCATGAACTCTTCCACCGCCGCCTCGTCCCGGACGCCGCTCGCTGACCCAAGCGCCGTCACGCACATCGCCCCGACAGCGTTCGCAAACCGCCCCGTCCGCTCCAGGTCCCATCCGCGCACAACTCCGGCAAGGAAGCCGGCTGCAAAGGCATCTCCCGCTCCGCACGCGTCCACGGCTTTGACCTTGAACCCTGGTATCTCGAGCCGGGCATCGGCGTTCCTGATGTAGCAGCCGCGCTCCCCGAGCTTCAGGGCAACCGTCCCGACGCCGGCATCCAGCAGCACTTCCGCCGCCTCTTCCGGCGTGTCCTTTCCGGTCAGCATCCTGGCCTCCTCGAAGCTCGGCAGGAAGTAATGGACTTGCTCGAGGCACGGCCGCAGGAGGCTCATCCACCGGCCTTTCGAGTCCCACGTCGTGTCGAGCGACGTAGTCACGCCCGCCTCCCGCGCCTTCGCAAGAATCCGCGCCGTCGGCTCGCCGTCGATCCCGGGCAGCACGAACGTACCGCCTATGTGCAGGACCTTCGCCCGCCGGATGAGCTCCATGTCCGCGTCGCCCTCGCAGAGCGCCGCGTTCGCTCCGAGGTAGTGGATGAAGCTCCGCTCGCCGTCGCCGTGCACCATCACCATCGTCGCCGATGTCGCAGCCGCCGCGTCGCGCACCACCGCGGAGCAGTTCACCCCGTACCGCTCCAGCTCCCCTATTATAAAGTCGCCGAAGCCGTCCCGCCCGACCCTGCCGATCACACCCGTCGCAATCCCGATCTTCGCAAGCGAAATGCCGGTATTCGCCGCGCAGCCCCCGGTGTGGAGCTCCATCCGGTCAACAAGCCGCAGCTTGCCTCTCTCCGGATAGCCGTCTACCGGCCTCCCGAGCACGTCCGCAACGAGTATCCCTAGACAGACTACATCCACTCTCCGCAGTCGGGCATCGGGCGTGAGGTCGCGGCTCTCCGCTCTCAGCTCCGCTTCACTCCCTCATTCCCCGTCTCCATTCCGCATTCTGGAGATGCGCCAACCCTTGTCCTCCACTACTTCCGGCGGTTCCTCGACGATCCCATACCGCAGGAAGAGCTCGCGGAGCGCGCGAGTGAGCACCATCGAGACGGTCCCGGCAAGCAGAAGGGGCAGCCCGATCACGCTCGCTGTGCACAGCACGGTAAAGCCGAGTATAACAACAAAGAGCCCGATTGTAAATCCGGGGTTGTGAGCTGCGAGAAGGAGGCTCTTCCTGATCGCCGCGAGCGCGCCCTCCCGCTGCCCCATCGGCCGCTGCGCCGCAAGCGCCGGAAGGTGGTACATAGCCGTCATAAGCCAGGCGAGCAGCGCGTAAAGGCAGGCCGCTCCTACCGCGAAAAAGACCCAGTTCCGGCCAAGCGGGCCGATTATCCCAAAGAAGAACGCCGAGTCCGCGGCAAGGATTGCGGCCGCGCCTGCGCTTACCCCGACCAGCGCTAAACTCGACCGAAGAAGCTCACGGAAACCCGAGAACAGGTCGAGCAGGCTCGGATCCTCCCGGTACACCGCCTTGTAGGCCATCCGAAACGTGCCGACGAGAATCGGGCCGCCGATGAGCGCCGCAGCCGCGGCCCCGGCAATAGACAGCCACGGCGGCCTCATCGGAATCCGCCTCTGAAGCTCCAGGCCCACGGTCACCGGGATGAGCACGGCCACCGACCAGATGAAGCTCGCCGCGACGACAAGCCCCAGCCTGTCGTAGACATCCACTATGCCCTTCCCGAGCGCCCTGGCGAGACTCGCCCGCGGCAGCTCCACCTGCCGCGTTTCCTCTACTTGCCTATCCGCGTTCGCGTCCATAACGTGCTGCCGGGCGGGCGCTCACTGCCCGCCCGGATACGTATACATTATACAGGATTAACCGCCGCAGTCCACCGGCCTCCCCTGCTCCTGGATGGTTGGGCCGGCGGATCGCCGGCAAGAGGAATCCTGCCTCCTCCGGACGTAGAGGTGTACGTATGGACGACAAGGTCTCGATCAGGATCGAGGGTCTCGTGGTCGGCTATGACGCCGCGCCCGTGCTTGCCGGCGTCACGCTCGATGTCGCCGGAGGAGAGTTCGTCGGCATCGTCGGGCCGAACGGCTCGGGCAAGACCACGCTGCTCCGATCGGTCGCGCGCGTCCTCACGCCCGCGTCAGGCGCGGTGCTGATCGACGGCAAGGATGTTTCCGAAATCCCCGCAAGGGAACTCGCAAGACAACTGGGCGTGGTCCCGCAGGACACGGTGCCCGCCTTCGATTTTACGGCGCTCGAAATCGTGCTGATGGGCCGCTCGCCGCACCTCGGCAGGTTCCAGTTGGAAGGCGCCAAGGACATGGCCATTGCCGAGCGCGCCATGCGCCAGACCGGCACGCTGGGGATCGCCGGCCGTCCCTTCGCGGCCCTCTCCGGCGGCGAACGGCAGCGAGTGGTTATCGCGAGGGCGCTTGCTCAGGAGCCGCGCGTCGTCCTGCTCGACGAGCCGACAAGCCACCTCGACATTAGCTATCAGTTCGAAATCCTGAACTTGATCCGCCGGCTGAACCGCGAGGAAGGGATCACCGTTCTCGCCGTGCTCCACGACCTGAACCTGGCCGCGCAGTACTGCGATCGGCTGGTCATGCTTGGCGGCCGCCAGATACAGGCGGTCGGCTCCCCCGCTGCGGTGCTCACTGCAGAAAATGTGAAGCGCGTCTACGGCGCCGAGGTATGGATACGCCGGCATCCAACCTCCGGCCGGCCCTATGTCATCGCCGGCATCGGCCGACCCGTGTCCGAGGAGGAAGGCCGGCGGTTCGACCGCCGCCCCAAAGTCCACGTCATCTGCGGCGGCGGTACCGGCGCTCCCATCTTCGCCAAGCTCCTCCGCCGCGGCTGCGAGGTCACCGCCGGAGCGCTCAACATCGGAGACACGGACCAGGAAGCCGCCGACGCCCTCGGCGTACCCTACGTCTCCGTCCCGCCGTTTACGCCCATCTCGGATGATGCCGCCGAGGAGAACGCCCGGCTCGCCGCCGAGGCCGATATCGTCGTTGTCTCGGACGCCCCCTATGGCGCCTGGAACCTTCCCAACCTCCGAGCCGCCGTCAGCGCTGCCGATTCCGGCGCCCGGCTCGTTATCCTCCGCCCCGACACAATCCGCCAGCGCGACTTCACCGGTGCAGTTGCCACAGACATTATCGACGCGCTCGCCCCGCGCACTGCCGCTGCTTCGACCCTCGACGAGGTGGCTGCGCTCGTCGAGACCTCCACCTCCACCTAGCGCGCAACCGCCTCCGCTCCAGAGCGGGCCCGCCGCCACCGGAAAGGCATACATCGCGAGAGACAAGCCGCGTACCTGACCGCCCTTCCTCGCTCCCCGTGTTGCCTCAAATAAGAATCGTACCGCAGCACTCACCGGTATGCTTGCGGTCCGTGGGTCTGCGGTCACTGTGGGAAACGAGCTTACGCTTGGCCTAAGACGGGGGATGTGGCGGGGACAGAAAGAGACAAACCCCGTTAAAGAAAGCTCCTTCCGGCCCCGTTAAAGGCACTATGGCATCCGACCAGCGTTTCCGTCAACGTGCACAGATCCGATCTCCACGGTACGATTCTTACGTAAGGCATCGATTCGATCTCGGTACGATCTATCGTGAGGCAATGCGCTCCCTTGCCAATCGCCTTACTCGGTGCTATCCTAGCCTTACACGTCACCCGGAAAGTGTGGCCTGAGAGTTGTCACGGCCGTCTGCTGGCAGAATGGGTACGCCGTCGCGCGAGAAACCATCCGGCCGCCTGTTCTATGCCCTGCTGATCGCCCTCGGGTTCTACCTCCTCTACTTCGCGGGCCTCGGAAGCTACCCGCTCCTCGACCCGGATGAGCCGGTCTTCGGCCAGGTCGCCAAGGAGATCGCCGCCGGGTCGGGATGGCTCACCCCTCACTATCACGGGCAGGTATGGTTCGACAAGCCCCCGCTCTTCTACTGGCTTTCCGCCGCCGCGGCATCGCTCTTTGGGCCGACGGAACTCGCCCTGCGCCTCCCCTCGGCGCTCCTCGCAGTCGCTCTGGTTCTCCTTGTCTATGCCCTGGCTTCCTATGACTTCGGCAGGAGGGCCGGCGTCTTCTCGGCAGTCGTCATGGCAACCTCCCTGCAGCAGATCATCCTGGCGCACGCAGCCGTCACCGATATGACCCTCGTCTTCTGTGTGACCGGGTCGCTCTACGCCTGCCGGAGATGGCTCGATGCCGCCGGCCGCGCCCGGTTCGGCTGGATCACGCTCTGCGGCACCATGGCAGGTCTTGGTATGCTCGCCAAAGGCCCGGTCGCGCCCGTCCTGCTCGGCCTGACCTTCGTCATCCACCTCTGGTGGTCCCGGCGGCTCAGAAGCCTTGCGAGCACGGACGCACTCGCAGGCATCGCCGTGTTCCTCATCGTCGCGCTGCCGTGGTACGTCACGATGTACGCAGCCCACCGGCGCTCGTTCGTCGAAGGTTTTCTCGTAACCAACAACGTCCTTCGCTTCCTCAAGCCCGAGCATGCCGGCCAGACGGGAAGCTGGACCTCCTACTTCCGTAACGTGCCCGTGCTCTTCCTTTTCTTCTTCCCCTGGAGCGTCTTCCTCCCGCAGGGGATTGCCCGGTCCTGGAAGGCGAACCACGGCGCGAGGCTCGCAGCCGTATGGTTTGCGGTCGTGTTCGTCTTCTTCTCGATCTCCAAGACCCAGCTTGTCACCTACATCTTCCCGCTCTATCCCGCCGCTGCCGTCTTTGTCGGAAATCTCTGGGCGCTGTCCACTTTGAAGGATACCGGTGTTGAACGGGGTATGAGGTTGGCGGCTTGGGTCGCTGTGGGTATATCGGTTCTTGCTGCGGCGGCACTGGCCAGGTCTGCGCATGCCAAGTATCCGGAAGCGGAGTGGGCCGCGTTCGTCTTGGGCATAATCCTGGTGCTTACGACGGCATCCGCGCTGGTCTGGCTGATCCGACATAGGGGGCGGTCCGCGCCTGCGGTTTGGATCGTGGGAACTGGAATGGCGGCTCTTACGCTATGGTTGGTGTATGCGGTGATGCCGCTTGCCGCGGCACGGGCAAGCACGCGAGACCTGGCGCGCAGGGCGCTCGGCGTTCCCCGCGGGCGGGTGATCGGCCTCGATGTTGACCGCCCGAGTCTGCTGTTCTACCTGGGCAGCCGACTTGAGCGCACCATGGACGCGCCGGCAGCCAGGCGGGCGCTCGCAGGCGACAGCCCGGTGGTCGTGATATGCGGACAATCGCGCGCGGCCGATATCAGTCAGCCCGGATGCGTCTGGTACGCTGAGGCCAGAGGACTGGTAGCCGTCGCCAACGCTTCGGCAGCGCACAGCAAGGGAGCGGGGAGACCTTGATAAACAGCCTGAGCGCCGTCCTACCGATGTACAACGAGAGGGACAACATAGCCACAGCGGTCGGTGAGGCGCTGCGCGTCGCGCGCAGGATCACGTCCGACCCGGAAGTCATAATCGTGGACGACGCGAGCACCGATGGCAGCGGCGCCATCGCCGATAGGCTCTCGGAGGAGCATCCTGAGGTAGTGGTGATCCACCACGAGCGCAACCGCAAGCTCGGTGGAGCGCTGAGGACCGGCTTCGCTGCTGCGAGCAAGGAGTGGATCCTCTACGTCGACAGCGACCTCCCTATCCGCATGGACGACACTCTCAGGGCCGTCCCCCTAACCGACCATGCCGATATAGTCATAGGTTGGCGGCGGTCGCGAGCCGAATCCTGGAAACGCGAGATCATGTCGAAGGTCTACAACTGGATGATCCGACGGGTCTTCGGCCTCCAGGTTCGGGACGTCAATTTCGCGTTCAAGCTCTTCCGCCGATCTCTGCTCGACCACATACTCCTGACTTCGGAGGGCTCGTTCATTGACGCAGAGCTGCTGATCGAGATGCAGCGCGTGGGGGCGCGGTTTGCCGAGATCGGAATGGATTACTACCCCCGTGTTGCCGGAGTCTCCACGCTTGCCAGCAACCGGGTTGTCCTCAAGGTATTGCTCGAAATGTTCAGGTACCGCCTGGAGGGCCATGGCAGGACCGCTGAGAACTTTAGTGGTGAACGCCGACGACTTTGGCTTGAGCGAGGGGATCAACCGAGCGATCCTGTCCGCGTTCCAACAGGGAATCCTCCGTAGCGCGAGCATCATGCCCAACGGGCGTGCTTTCGAGGACGCGGTGCGCATTGCATCGAGCGCGCCCGGGCTTGGTGTTGGGGTTCACCTCTCGCTCGTGGGCAGCCGCTCGGTGGCGCCTATCCCCGAGGTCGCCGGGCTAGCCGCTCGGGATGGGTCTCTCCCACCATCCTACGGTGCCTTCCTCCGGGATTGCGCGCTCCGCCGGTTCGGCGTCCGCGAGCTTCGCGCCGAGATCGAGGCTCAGATCGCCCGCGTCCTCGCCGCTGGGATCAGGCCCACCCATCTCGACAGCCATCAGCACTTGCACCTCCTTCCCGGCATCCTGGACATCGCCATCGACGCCGCGAAGTCGGCCGGCATTCCTGTCATCCGGCTCCCCTGCGAGCGCGCCGCCATTGGCGGACGAAGACTCGGCCGAAGCGCCCTCTCCATCCTCTGCCGGCAGGCCGCGCCGAAGCTCCGTAAGGCCGGCATCCACTTCGCCGACCATTTCTTCGGGTTCGGGGTCTCCGGCCGTCTCGACGACGGGAAGCTCGCGCAAATCCTGGGCTGCCTCGGGCCTGGGGTCAACGAGCTGATGTGCCATCCCGGGTTCGGCGACCCGGAGACCGGCGAGCGTTATCCGTGGGGCTACCAGTGGGATAAGGAAGCCGCTGCCCTCTGCTCGGCTCACATCAGCAGACGGGTCGAGGAGCTCGGAGTCCGCTTAGCCGCGTTCGGGCAGGCGTGGTCACCCGTTCCCTAGCGGGCCGGCCGCAGCCCAGCCTCCGCGATAGGAACCCAGAACCCAGCCGCCGCCCTACTTGCGGGTCTTCGTAGTGCTCGGCTTCTTCGTCGGCTTCTTCGGAGTCGTCGCGGCGGGCTTCGGTGCTGGCTTCTGCTTTGCTTCCTGCTCGGTTACAAACCGTGCTGTCCGCCCCATCCACGCAGCCAGCTTCGGAATATCTACGAACCCGATAGTCCTGAACGCAACCGCGCGCTTAGCCTTCGTATCGATCCCAACGCCGAAAAAGTCCTCCCCGCCTCGCGTATATACAGCCACAACGCTGTTCGGGGCCATCGACGTGTCATACAGCACACGCGACCACCCTTCGGCCTGGGTGAACTCCTTCTCGTAGGAAGTCGCGACCGCTGCCGGAGCCGTTTTCGGGTCCAGCTTGAACTGCATCACCCGGATGAACTTCACCCCAGAGATGGCATCCGCAAAGGCGTTCAGGTCAACGTTCTTCAGGAACTTGCCGAGATCGCCCGGTGCGCCCGCCGCCGACTGCGCGAAGGCGGGAATCGCCTGCTTGATCATCCCCAGGATATCGTTCTCGCTCAGGTTCACCTCCGTAACGAGCGTCCCGCCCGGCGGCGTGGCGATCTCGGGCGGCGCGACCGGCGTCGCCTCCTGCGCCGCCACCGCTGCGGCCAGCAGAACCACCGCAAGTACAGACACTACCAGTGCTCTCATCTTCCCATTATCCTCCTTTGGAAGGGATCTGCCCGATCAAAGGGCATTGACTCCGAATGCCATCGCAGGCAAGAGCGGTCCAGCCAGACTAACGGCCTTGCCCACATCGGGGAAGCCGAACAACCGCCCCGCCCGGATGCTGCCGGTGTTTGCCTTCCCCTCTTTGTAGTTGTCGCTCTCGATCACTGCGCCGAAGTAGCCTCCGTCCTGTGGACAAGCCAGGACCACGAGTCCGGTCCCCGTTGGCCCGCTTACGTCGTAGATGACCCTCCGGCCCCCGACTTCCTTCTCGAACAACCCGATCAAGTCCTTCGCTGTGTACCGCCCGCTGATCTTCATCTCGGCGTACTGCACGCGCTCGAGTGTGCCCAGAGCCTCTCTCAGCTTCTCCGGGTCGATCTTCATCGAGGCGTTCGGCTGGTTGAACTCCGCCACTATGGACTGAAGGTGAGCCAGGATTTGCTCGCGGCCTGCGTTCACCTCCATAGTGATGGTCGCCCCCGGCGGCTTCGGGATCGCAAGCGGCGGGCCAGCTTCCTCGTCCCCGAGAGCGGGGAGAATGGCCCACGGCAGCATTATCAGCGCCACAAGCATTGGTCTCATGATGAGTGCCTCCAGTTAATGACCCACAAGAGCGGCGGCTCCGCGCGACGCGGCAGTCGAGCGCCGCCCCATATTACCACAAGTCGTGTTCCGCGTCACTACATTGCCGAGCGGAGCACCAGTTCGGAAGCGTTGTACGGATGCGCCGGGTTCTCCGGACCCGGCGCAACGGGGTGGGAGAAGAGAGCGGCCCGGCACAACGAAGTGTGCCGGGCCGCTCCTTGTGCCCTATATCGAAGCAGGCGGGAATCCTACGGCGTGCGCAGTGCGTCGGTTGGGACAATCGTATACTGCGCCGCCCCGGGTGGCAGCCAGTAGAGCTGCACGTAAGAGCGGTCCTCGTCCTCGAAGAACCGCGCTTCCAGCTTATACCATTTCCCGCCCTTCAGTGTGATCTGGCCGTCCAGCGCCTCCACCGGTCCCGTAGACCAGCCGTCCATTACCTGCCGCATCACGTTGCTGTCGTCCGATATAAAGAGACGGAATCCGTCGTCGTAACGCGCCCTGAACGCATACACGCCCGGCGCCTCGCACTTCACATATCCACGCCAGATCACCCCGAAGTCGTGGCCGTTGCCGGTCACCGGGTTTGTCACGAGCCTGGGATCGGGCGCTTTCTGTCCCCAATCGAAGTTGACGTTCGGATCGACCCGTGTGAAGACCACTTGTCCTTTCGATAGATCCGGATGAGCGAGTTCGCTCGAATTCTGAATGTACACGGCGGCAAGGCCGTTCGTGATCGGTGTCTGAGGCGCGGTCGAAACCCCGATGGCAACGCTCTTCCACACCGCCGGGTTGTGGCCATCGCTCACCGATACAGTCACGGTGTAGCTCCCGGTTGCCGAAGGCGCCTTCCAGACCGCGCCGTTGCCGCTCTCCGATTGGATGCCGCCCCCGTTGGCAGTCCACGCGTAGGTCAGCGGATCGCCTTCCGGGTCGCTCGCGGTCACCGTGACGGTCGAGGTCTCCCCAGGCTTGACCGAGCTTGGGTTGGCGACAAGGTTGGAGATGACCGGAGGGTCGTTGTTCGGCGGGTTCGGGGGCTCGGGTGTATCGGGCTTGAACACCAGGAAATGGCACCTGGCCGAGGCCTTGTGGCCGTGACCGTCATCTACCTCCACCGTAACCACAGCGGCGCATGGGCTTGCCGGGGCCGTAAAGTCCGCATCGGGGCTGTGGGGCACGACCGTGCCCACGTCCGCTGTCCACCTGTAGGTAAGCGTATCGTTGTCCGGGTCTGTGGCGGCAACGACAATGCGCTGAGTCTTGTCCACCTCCAGGCGCGTGGGGTTAGCCGGAGTGCCGCTTGGCGATAGGCTGGTGATGACTGGCGGCCGGTTGACGCCGTGGATTGGTGGGTTGACAGGGATAGTCCCGCCGCTTTGGCCTGCGCCCCCTCCGCAGCCGGCAAGCAGCAGCGCGAGCAGGGCCGGTACAGATAGCTGTCTGAGTCTTGTCACGGTTATGTCACCCTTCTTCATAGTTTCTCGACCTCCGCCCCGATTCACTAGGGACCGGGTAGTAGCAGAGGGCCTATACCCAAGCAGGCACGCTGCCAAACGCCAAACTGCCAACGAATGGGCGTGCTCGGCTGCCATAGTCGCTAGTCGATCACCGGTTGGGCACAAACTTTGCGCCCGCCCGCTCGCCCGTGCGCAGGCGCTGGACGTTCGTCGGCAGGATCGAGCATCCAGTCGCCCGCTGATCTCTGATTGCCGGTTCGCCCCCGCCCCCTGAATCCTGAACGATGACCGACCGCGTGCTGCCTCAAATAAGAATCGTACCGTAGCACTCACTGGTATACTTGCGGTTCGTGGGTTTGCGGTCCCTGTGGAAAAAGAGCTTACGCTTGGCCTAAGACGGGGGATGTGGCGGGGACAGAAACAGACGAACCCTGTTAAAGAAAGCTCCTTCCAGCCCCGTTAAAGGCGTTACGGCATCCGACCAGCGTTTCCGTCAATGTGCACAGATCCGATCTCCACGGTACGATTCTTACGTGAGGCATCGATTCGATTTCGGTACGATCTATCGTGACGCAATGAGGCAATGGGGTGGAATTCCTCCGTGTAGGTAACAGTGCTGTTAAGCCGCTCGGACCGTTGATTTCCCCCGCCCTATGTGGTAAACTATTCAGGTTCGGCACTACACACCGCATCCGGATCGGGTGCCGCGGTGTCCTGACCTTGGCCAAGGATCGGCAGCCGGGACGATGGAGCGGGAGGAAGATAACCAAAAGGAGGATCTGTAGAACTTGGCGTCAATCACAATGAAGGAGCTCCTGGAGGCAGGAGTCCATTTCGGTCACCAGACCCGTAGATGGAACCCCAAGATGAAAAGGTACATCTACGGAGGTAGAAATGGTATCTACATAATCGACCTGCACCAGACGCTCAAGCTCTTCGAGGAAGCCCGGCAGTTTATCCAGGAAGTCGTCACCCAGGGTGACGTCGTCCTCTTCGTCGGGACCAAGAAGCAGGCCCAGGAGGCCGTAGAGGAAGCCGCCAAGCGCTGCGGCATGTACTTCGTCAACCAGCGCTGGCTCGGTGGTATGCTCACCAACTTCCGCACCATCCGGACCAGGATCTCCCGCCTCAACGACCTGCGCAAGATGGAGGAGGACGGCCTCTTCGACCAACTGCCCAAGAAGGAGGCCACCCGGCTTCGTGACGAGGCCGAGAAGCTCGATCGCTTCCTCGGTGGCATCAAGGATATGCCGAAGCTGCCCGGCGCTGTCTTCATCGTCGATCTTAGGAAAGAACGTATCGCTCTTGCCGAGGCCCGGAAGCTCGAAATCCCTGTCGCGGCGATTGTGGACACGAACTGTGACCCGGACGAGGTCGATTACATCATCCCTGGCAACGACGACGCCATCCGTGCGATTAGGCTGATCTCCAACAAGATCGCCGACGCGATCCTCGAAGTCAGGCAGATCGAGGGCGAGGGCGAAGAGGCCGAGGAGGCGGAAGCGGCCGAAGGGGCCGGCGAGCTAAAGGAGGTCGGTGAAGAGCGCGAGGCTGAGGCTGTGGAACCCGTCGAGGGCGAAGTCGCGGTCCCGCCTGAGGATCTCTCGGCCTTGCTCGAGGAGGCGCCTGCCGCGGACGAACAGGTGTAACCGCGGCTCGTTCCGTGCGGTACGGGCAATACCGGGGAGTTTGGCGCAGGGCACGTGCCCTGCGCATCTATATGCGGCGCACCATGTGCCGACTGGATGGGCAACCGTCCGTTTTTCTTATCGGAGGCAGCAAGTGACGATAACGGCCCAGATGGTCAAGGAACTTAGAGAGAAGACTGGCGCCGGTATGATGGACTGCAAGAAGGCGCTCGAGGAAACCGCCGGCGACTTCGACAAGGCCGCGAATCTGCTGAGGCAGAAGGGCGTAGCCGTGGCCGCCAAGCGCGAGGCGAAGGCAGCGGCTGAGGGCACCATTGGCGCCTACGTTCACACAGGCGGCAAGATCGGCGTCCTTGTTGAGCTTAGCTGTGAGACCGATTTCGTGGCTAGGACCGACGAATTCCAGAACCTCGCCAGGAACCTGGCCATGCAGATAGCCTGGGGTAACCCCAAGCACATCCGCAGAGATGACGTGCCGGAGGACCAGGTCAACGAGGAGCGCGAGGTCCATCGCCAGTGGGCCGTCAAAGAAGGTAAACCCGAGAAGGCTATCGACAACATCGTCGCCGGCCGCATGGACCGGTTCTACGAGGACATGGTTCTTCTCGACCAGCCCTTCATCCGCGACTCGGACATAAAGGTGGGCGACCTTATCAACGAGGCGATAGGCCGGCTCGGCGAGAAGATCGTTGTGCGGCGGTTCGTGAGGTACAGGGTAGGGGAGTTGAGCTGACCTCCCCATGGCCGCCATCGGTCGAAGGCCGGGACGGCGCCCGGCCGCTGCGACACCTGCCGGTGGACATACCGTAGGGGCGAAGCATTTTCCTGTCGGTTTCCACCCGACCTTCGACCACAGCCGCAAATGCTTCGCCCAAGGCTCGGGGACGTGTGAGGACGTACTGTAGGCGCGAAGCATTTGCCTGTCGGTCTGCGCTCGACCTTCGGCCACAGCAGCGAGCGCTTCGCCCGGAGTGATGTTATGGAAGACAAACCGCGTTGGAGCCGGGTGCTCCTCAAGCTCTCGGGCCAGGTGTTCGCCGGTCACGATAGCTTCGGGATAGACTATGACACAGTCGCAGCCACTGCGGCGGACATCAAAGAGGTCCGGGCAGGCGGCGTGGACGTAGCCGCGGTCGTCGGCGGCGGCAATATCATCCGCGGCCAGGCGGCTGAGTCCGCAGGTATGGACCGCGCGACCGCCGACTATATGGGCATGCTCGCCACCGTCATCAATGCCCTTGCTCTGCAGGATGCGCTCGAGAAGCTTGGCGTCGAGACCCGCGTCCAGACCGCTATCTCCATGGCCGAGGTCGCCGAGCCGTTCATCCGCCGCCGGGCCATAAGGCACCTCGAGAAAGGCCGCGTCGTCATCCTTGCCGCCGGAACCGGCAACCCGTACTTCACGACCGATACTGCCGCCGCCCTCCGCGCGCTCGAAATCCGCGCCCAGGCTGTGCTCAAGGCAACCAGTGTTGACGGTGTCTACGACAGCGACCCGCGCGAGCATCCCGAAGCCGAACTGCTTACAGAGATCAGCTATATGGATGCCATCAGCCGCAACTTAGGCATAATGGACCTCACAGCTTTCACGCTCTGCATGGATCACAAGATTCCGATCATCGTGTTCAACATCACCGAGCGCGGTAACATCAAGCGCGTGATCTGGGGAGAGCCTATAGGAACCTTAGTTGGAGGTGGCAGGGAGTGATACCCGAGATAACCGAAGATGCGGAGCACAGGATGGCCAAAGCCGTCGAGGCCGCGCAGCACGACTTCGCTACCTTGCGCACCGGCCGGGCCAACCCTGTCATACTGGAAGGAATCCAGGTGGACTACTACGGCGCCAAGCTGCCCATCAACCAGCTTGCCGGCATCTCCTCCCCTGAGCCCCGGTTGCTCGTCGTAACCCCGTGGGACAAAGGCGCGATCTCGGCAATCGAGAAGGCCATTATGAGCTCCGACGTCGGCCTTACTCCGCGCAGCGACGGCAACGTGGTCAGGCTGCAGGTCCCTTACCTTACCGAAGAGCGCCGTAAGGAGCTTACCAAAGTGCTCCACAAGAAGGCGGAGGACCACCGAGTGGCCGTTCGCAACATCCGCCGCGACGCGAACGAGCGCCTCAAGGAGCTGGAGAAGAAGCACGAGATTTCTGAGGACGAGGAAAGACGTGCCCAGGAGCAAGTGCAGAAGCTCACGGACAGGTACATTGAGAAGGTAGACGACCTGGCGCAGGCCAAAGAGATCGAGCTGATGGAGGTCTAGGCTGGCAGTCAGCGATCAGCCGTGAGCTTCACCGGCTGCCGGGTGCTGGGTACCGGCTGGTCCCTCTTGGTGACAATGGTTCAGATCGACCCCGACCGCGTGCCGAGGCACGTGGCAATCATAATGGACGGCAACGGCCGTTGGGCCACGAGCCGCGGGCTTTCCCGGCTGGAGGGGCATTTCCAGGGCTACAAGACTCTGCGTGCCGTCGTCGAAGCCGCGAGCGACTTCGGCATCGAGATCCTCACCGCCTACACGTTCTCGACCGAGAACTGGCGCCGGCCCAAGCCCGAGACCGATGCCCTGATGCAGCTCATCATCGAGGCCGCCCGCGCCGAGATCGCCGACATGCAGCAGAAGGGCGTCAGGATGATCGTAAGCGGCCGGATCGAGGACCTGCCGCCCGCCACTCGGGAGGAGCTTGAGCGCGACATCCAGGCGACCCAGGGCAACTGCCGGATCACGCTGAACCTGGCGATCAACTACGGGGGCAGGCGCGAGATCGCAGACGCCGCCAGGGAGATCGCCCGCCGCGCCGTGGCCGGTGAGCTCAGGCACGAAGACGTTGATGAGGACCTTCTCGCCCGCCACCTCTACCGTCCCGACTTGCCGGACCCGGACCTGCTCATCCGCACCGCCGGCGAGATGAGAGTGAGCAACTTCCTGCTCTGGCAGATCGCCTACAGCGAGATCCACGTCACCCAGGTCCTCTGGCCGGACTTCACCAAAGACGATCTCGCCGAGGCTATCGCCGATTACCAGTCGAGGACGCGCAAGTTCGGCGCCGTCGTGCGCGAACCGTGAACCGCAGATTCCGCGGATTAGGCGGATTCCGCAGACGTGATCGCGCCGGTCCCGAAACGAGGACCGACGGCCGATAGCTGACCGCCGATGGCTAAGCGCATTTCGATACTCGGTTCCACCGGGTCCATCGGGACGCAAGTCCTGGACGTCGCAGCGAGGCTGCCCCAGAAGATCGAGGTAGCCGCGCTCGCCGCCCACTCGAACGTCCGGCTGCTCGCCGAGCAGGCGCGCCGGTTCCGGCCCAGGCTGGCATCCATCGGGAGGGCGGAGCTTGAGTCGGAGCTTCGCCAACTGCTCGGCGGCCAGGGAACCGAGGTCGTCTCCGGCGAAGATGGCTGGATCGCGGCAGCGACAGCCCCGGACGCCGATAAGGTCGTCATCTCCGTCGCCGGCACGCCCGGCTTGCAGCCGACGCTCGCCGCAGTCGACGCAGGCAAGGAGATTGCGCTTGCGAGCAAGGAAGTGCTCGTGGCGGCCGGCGAGATAGTCTCCCGGCGAGCCGAGGAACGGGGCGTCCGAATCGTTCCCATCGACAGCGAGCATTCCGCGATATTCCAGTGTTTGAACGGGGAAGATCCGGAGTCCGTAGAGAAGATATATCTCACGGCTTCGGGCGGGCCTTTCCGGAACGCATCGCTCGAAGAGATGCAGCGCGTGACGCCCGAGCAGGCGCTTGCTCACCCTACCTGGCGGATGGGTAGGAAAGTCACGATCGACTCCGCCACGCTGATGAACAAGGGGCTGGAGATCATCGAGGCCAAGTGGCTCTTCGGGGCCGAGCCGGAGCAGGTCGAGGTGGTCATCCATCCGCAGAGCATCGTGCACTCGATGGTGCGCTTCGTGGACGGCTCTATCATCGCGCAGCTTGGGCTTCCGGACATGCGTCTTCCGATACAGTATGCTCTGCTGTATCCTGAGAGGTATGACTCGGGTCTGCCCAGGGTAGACATTGTACAGGTAGGCTCTCTCGACTTCCGGCCGCCGGATTACGAGAGGTTCCCGGCGCTGCAGCTTGCGCGCGAGGCCGCCCGCACCGCTGGCACGATGCCCGCCGTCATGAACGCGGCGGACGAGGTGGCTGTCCAGCTTTTCCTGGACGGGAGAATCGGTTTTCTTGACATAGCGAGGCTCGTGGAGCGGGCAATGGATTCGCACCGCCCGGTCGCCCACCCGACGCTCGATGATGTCCTTATGGCGGATGCGTGGGCGCGGGAAGAGGTGACAGGTAACAGGTGACGGGAGTCAGCGGGTAGATCGTACGTTTCCTCGACTCCCTTAGCCCTCGGAGGAACCTGACTTGGCACATATACTCGGCACGGTCGCAGTGCTTGCTTTACTCTTGGGCGTGCTCGTGGTTTTCCACGAGCTCGGGCATTTCATCGTGGCCAGGCTCGCCCGCATGAAGGTTGACGAGTTTGCCTTCGGCTTCGGACCGGTCCTCGCGCGGCTGTTCAGGCGGGGAGATACTCAGTTCAACATCCGGGCTTTTCCGCTTGGTGGGTTCGTCCGCATCGCCGGTATGGAGCCGGGAGACGAGACTCCGGGAGGCTTCAATGCCGCCCCAGCCTGGCACAGGCTCGTCGTCGTCCTCGCCGGTCCGTTCATGAGCCTCCTGCTCGGCTACCTGATCTTTTCGGCAGTGGGGATGATCTGGGGACTCCCAACGGGGAGGGCGATGGTCGCCATAGTGGACCGCGGCACCCCCGCCGCGAGAGCCGGCCTCAGGCCGGGCGATGTCATCTACGGCATAGATGGCAAGCGCAGCGTGAAACTGAACGAGCTTATAGACAGGATTCACGCCAGCCCCGGCAGGGAAGTCACGCTGCTCGTGCGCCGCGGCGGCGGAACGATCACCATAAGGGCCATCCCGGATCTCCGCGAGAACCCCGCGCTCCAGGGCGCGACCCCCGACCAGAGGAAGCAGCTGATGAAGGAGCGGGGGTTCAAGGAAAAGGTTGGCCTCCTCGGTTTCCGGCCCAAGAGCGAGCTCAGACCCGTAGGCGTCTTCCAGTCGATCAGGCAGGGTACGGTCGTCACCTATGATATCGTCGTCAGTATCCTCCGTACGCTCTTCAGCAGGAGGATCGCAAAGGATGTCGGCGGGATCGTCATGATCGGCTACATGACCCAGGAAGTCGTGAAGGAAGGCACGCAAGCTGTCCTCTTCGAGCTTGCCGCGCTGTCCATTATGCTCGGCATTCTGAACCTGATCCTGTTTCCCGTGCTGGACGGCGGCCACATCCTCTACCTGATTATCGAGAAGATTCGAGGCAAGAAGCTCGAACCCGAGCGGTGGTACGCGATCCAGACCGTTGGACTGGCCGTTCTGGTGACGCTTGCGGTCTTCCTGGTTTATCTCGATATACACAGGATAGCGACGGGCAACTTCCCTCGGTGATCGGATGACTCGAAGGCAAACTAGACCCGTCAGAGTAGGAAGCGTCATCATCGGCGGAGACGCGCCGGTCTCCGTCCAGTCCATGACGACCACGGATACCCGCGACGCTGCCGCTACTGTGGGCCAGATACGCCGCCTGGAGCACGCGGGCTGCGATATCGTTCGCGTCGCCGTCCCGAACCGCCGGGCCGCCGTTGCGCTTGCCGATATTAGGAAGCGGATCCGGATTCCGCTCGTCGCCGACATCCACTTCGACCACCGGCTTGCGCTTGCAGCGCTTGAGGCGGGCGTCGACAAGCTGCGGATCAACCCCGGCAACATCGGCGCGAGGTGGAAGGTCGAGGCCGTCGCAAGGGCGGCCAAGGACCGCGGCGTCCCGATCCGTGTCGGTGCGAACGTCGGTTCGATAGACAGGTCGCGCTACGGCGACCCCTCCGCCGATTCGCTCGCCGCCAGCGCACTCGATCAGGTCCGCATCCTCGAGGATCTCGACTTCCGGGACATCGTGATCTCGCTCAAGGCTTTCGATGTCCCGATGACCGTCGAGGCTTACCGGAAAGTTGCCGATGCGGCGCCATACCCGCTGCACCTTGGCATAACCGAAGCCGGCCTGCCGTGGGAAGGGACCATTCGGTCTGCGGTAGGAATAGGAGCGCTCCTTGCAGAAGGTATCGGTGACACTTTGAGGGTGTCGCTCACGGGCGATCCAGTCGAGGAAGTGAATGTGGGGATCGAAATCCTCGCGTCGCTCAACCTGCGCGATCGGGCGTTCACCATTCTGTCGTGTCCGACCTGCGGAAGATGCCGGATCGACGTCGAGTCGGTCGCGGCGGAGGTGCGGAGGCGGCTCTCGGAACGGGCCGCAGTGGGCTTGTCGAAGGGCGCGAGGCCGCTCAAGGTAGCCGTCATGGGCTGTTCGGTGAACGGGCCGGGCGAGGCCCAGATGGCCGATGTCGGCATCGCTGGCGGCGATGGGGTCGGCATGCTGTTCTCCCGCGGCAGGCCGCTCCGCAAAGTGCCCGAACACCGACTCGTCGACGAATTGATGAAGGAGGTTGAAGAGGTCGAGCGCGGGGACGTCTGAGGACGTACCGGACCTACTGTAGGGGCGAAGCATTTGCCCGTCGGTCTCCACCCGACCTTCGACTATAGCCGCAAATGCTTCGCCCAAAGCGACTTGGTGATGATTCGGAAAGCGCGAATCAGCGACGTAGGCGCGCTGCAAAAACTGATAAACGGTTTTGCCGACCGCGGCGATATGCTCCACCGATCTCTGAACGACATCTACGAGAACCTCAGGGACTACTTTCTCGTAGAGATGGACGGTCGGACCGTCGCCTGCTGCGCGCTGCACGTCAACTGGAGCGATCTCGCGGAGGTCAAGGCGCTGGCTGTCGCAGACGACGCCCAGGGCCAGGGCTGGGGCAGGAGGCTGGTCAACTGCTGTCTCGACGAGGCCCGCGACCTCGGCATACCCAGGGTCTTCGCGCTCACTTACAAACCGGAGTTCTTCGAGAAGATGGGGTTTACTCGGGTGGACAAGGACGACCTGCCTCGCAAAATCTGGTCCGAGTGCATCAACTGCCCCAAGTACCCGGACTGCGGCGAAGAGGCGCTGGTCCGCGAAGTGTAGAATGCAAGATGAAAAATGCAAAGCAGAAAACAGATCGGGCCCCGCTCGATGAGCTGGTGCGGCGCATCCGGGCGGTCGTCGAACCGATCAGGATCATACTGTTCGGTTCGTCCGCAAGAGGCGAGAGTGGGCCGGAGAGCGATCTGGACGTCCTGGTGGTTGTGCCGGATGGCGCCGATCCCGGCGCCGTTGCCGACGCGATATACAAGAATCTGATCGGATTCGGGACGGCGGTGGACGTCGTCGTGGTCACTGAGGGAGATCTGGAGCGGTACGGTGACAGGCTTGGCCTAGTCTATCGTCCGGCGCTGAAGGAAGGTAGGGAACTCTATGCAGCGTGAGCCTGTGGAGCCTGGTAGCCCGGCAGACTGGATCCGGCACGCGGAGAGTGACCTCGCCATAGCGAGCCAGCCGCCTCCGGCAGGGGTGCTCTTCGAGACCCTGTGCTTCCACGCACAGCAGGCCGTTGAGAAAAGCCTGAAAGCTGTGCTCATAAGCCATAACGTCGAGCCGCCGTATACTCACGACATTGCCAAGCTGATAAGTGCCATCGAGGCATCAGGCATCGAGTGGCCGGATAGACTGGACGACGCGGCTGGGCTGACGCGCTACGCTGTCCAAACACGCTATCCGGGCGTCGTCGGCCCAGTCCCGGAGGAGCATCACAGCCGGTCCGTCGCGGTTGCGCGGGCGGTCCTGGCGTGGGCTGAACGCGTCATCTCGAAAGGCGGTACCTAGGAGCGATCTGGTTCGAGTGCATCAACTGCCCCAGGTACCCGGACTGCGGAGAAGAGGCGCTGGTCAAGGAGGTATGATGATGCGGCCCGGCCAGAACATGGCTGATACCCGACCGCTGATAGCTGAGAGTTAGATGAGAGCATCACAACTATTCTTTCCTACATTAAGAGAAGTGCCCGCCGAGGCGGAACTCGCGAGCCACCGCCTGCTGCTGCGCGGGGGCTTCATCCGCAAGCTCGCCGCCGGGGTTTACTCCTACCTCCCGCTCGGCTACAAGGTCGTCAAGAAGATCGAGCAGATCATACGCGAGGAAACCGACGCGGTCGGCGGCCAGGAGATCCTCATGGCCGCCCTCGAACCTGCGGAGCTTTGGCAGGAGACGGACCGATGGAACGTAGACGTCCTCTTCAAGCTCGAGGACCGCGCGGGCCGGTGGCACGGCCTCGGCATAACTCACGAGGAGGTCGTCACCGACATCGTCCGCCGCGACGTCCGCTCCTACCGCGAACTCCCGCTCAACCTCTACCAGATCCAAACCAAGTTCCGCGACGAACCCAGGCCGAGGGGCGGCACCATCCGCGCTCGCGAGTTCATCATGCTCGATTCCTATACCTTCGACCGCGACGACGCCGGTCTGGACCTGTCCTACCGGAAGATGTACCTCGCCTTTGCCCGCTCCTTCGCCCGGTGCGGTGTCGACTTCATCGTCGTCGAGGCCGAAGCAGGCCCCATCGGCGGCAAGGAGAATCAGGAGTTCACGGTGCTTGCCCCCGCGGGCGAAGATCGCGTGCTTCTGTGCGACCGCTGCGACTACGCCGCCAACGCCGAACGCTGCGAGATCGGTGACCGCGGCTACGAGCCTTCTGCCGAGCCTCAGAAGCCCCTCGAAATTGTCGAGACCCCGGGCATGAAGACCGTCGAGCAGGTCACCCGATTCCTGGAGGTGCCTGCACAGAAGCTCGTCAAGACGCTCATCTATATTGCCGATGGCAAGCCGATAGCGGCGCTCATCCGCGGCGACCGCGACCTGAACGAGCCCAAGTTCAGCCGCAGCCAGGGCGTCGCGCGCCTCGAAATGGCTGGCCCGGACACGATCCGCGACCTGACCGGAGCCGAAGTCGGTTTCTCCGGACCTGTGGGGCTTCGGGGCGTGCCGCTGGTCGCCGATTACGAGATTCGCTCGATGGCCAACTTCGTAACCGGCGCGAACAGGGCCGACGCGCATATGATCAACGTGAACCTCGGCCGCGATTTCACCGTAGATGAATGGGCGGATATTCGCGCCGCCTCGGATGGAGACCCATGCCCGAAGTGCGAGGGCACGCTCCATATGGAGCGCGGCATCGAGGCCGGGCACATCTTCAAGCTCGGCGCCAAGTACTCGGACGCAATGCACGCCACTTTCCTCGATGAGGACGGCAAAGAGAAAAGCCACATTATGGGGTGCTACGGCCTTGGCGTCTCCCGGCTGCTCGCCGCAGTCGCGGAGGTGAGCAGCGACAAGGACGGCATGATCTGGCCGATCTCGGTTGCCCCCTTCGAGGTCACCGTCCTGCTGCTGAACCCCGAGGACGAAGCCCAAGCCCGAGCCGCGGTCCGGGTCTACGAGGAGCTGCAGGAGCGGGGAGCGGACGTGCTCCTCGACGAGCGCGACGAGCGCTCGGGCGTCAAGTTCAAAGACGCGGACCTGCTCGGCATACCTATCCAGGTGGTCGCAGGCCGGCTCTCAGCCGAGGGCAAGGTGGAGATGCGCCTGAGGCGCGATAAGCGGGCTCGCCAGCTCTCTTTGGATGAGGCGGCCGATGAGATCATGGCGGTGATAGCGGCCCAGAACCGCCTGCTTCTCGACGCCGCCGACCGTTACTCGATGGAGTTCAGCCAACTGTAGTTAGCGGCCGGGCGCGTCCCGAGCGCCCTGAGCTTGCCGAAGGACCGGCCTTCGGTTCCGGCAGTGGGGGCGAACATACGATGAACACAGAACTGCTAGCAATGGTCTTCAGGCTCCTCTTGGCCGGCGTGCTCGGCGGGCTGATCGGCTTCGAACGCGAAGCCCACGGCAGGCCCGCCGGTCTCAGGACCCACATCCTCGTCGCCCTCGGCGCGGCGCTCTTCACCATAGTCTCCGACAGCTACACCGGCGCCCGCTCCGACCCCAGCCGCATTGCAAGCCAGATAGTGACCGGCATCGGCTTCCTCGGCGCCGGCACCATTATACGCCAGGGAAGCATCGTCCGCGGACTGACGACCGCCGCCAGCCTCTGGACCACCGCCGCCATCGGCATGGCCGTAGGCTCCGGCAGAGGCCCCATCCTCTATCTCGCTGTCATCGCGAGCGTCGTCGTCTTCGTCACCCTGAGTCTGATAACCCGGCTCGAGCGCGCAGTGCTCGGCAGGGGCCGGGTGAGCGATCTCATCGCCGTGCTGCCGAGCGGCAGGGCAGGCGTTCCCGCTGTGCTCGGTGTGCTCGACCGGCTGCATGTCTCGGCTCTGGGTGTCAGGATGGAGGAGGTTGAGCCCGGCATAGTGGAAGCCAGGTTCCGCCTCAGACTTCCCGTAGACCTGAATGTCGAGGCCGTCAACTCAGAGTTGGCGCGTCTCCCGGAAGTCAGATCATTCGACTGGGAATAGACTGCCCCAGCCCCCCGTGTTGCCTCAAATAAGAATCGTACCGTAGCACTCACTGGTATGCTTGCGGTCCCTGTGGAAAACGAGCTTACGGTTGGCCTAAGACGGGGGATGTGGCGGGGACAGAAACAGACAAACCCCGTTAGAGAAAGCTCCTTCCGGCCCCGTTAAAGGCACTATGGCATCCGACCAGCGTTTCCGTCAATGTGCACAGATCCGATCTCCACGGTACGATTCTTACGTGAGGCATCGATTCGATCTCGGTACGATCTATCGTGAGCCAATGCGCCCCCCGCCAGCCTCCTGCATCGTAGTGTATAATGAAGTCAGCAGACTCTGCACTGCACCTAGTCTGGTAAGGAGAAGGAGTACCAAGTTGGAGGAAAAGCTGACTCGTAGAGAGTTCTTCAGGCGGTCCGCGCTTACAGGAACCGCCGTCGCGGGCCTATCCATCCTAGATAAGGCGGCCGCAGCGGCTCCTGCGCCGGCAGGACAGCCATCTGGTAAGTCGAGGGTCGTGATCGTTACGAACCAGGCGCTTCTGGCCGACGAGAAGATCGACCAGAAGGTGGCCGAGCGCATGCTCGGCCAGGCCGTTGCGAAGCTGGTGGGCGCTCGCACCAGCGCTCAGGCCTGGAAGTCACTCTTCAAGCCTGCGGATGTAGTCGGGATCAAGGTCAACTGTCTGTTCGGGAAGGGCGCCTCCACGCATCCCGAGATAGCCTATGCTGTCGCCGAGGGCCTCAAGATGGCCGGCGTCAAGCCCGAGAATATCATCATCTGGGACCGCTCCACCGGCGACCTGGCAAAATCCGGCTATGTCCCCAACTCCGGGGCAGGAGTTCAGGTGCTGGCCGATGACGGCAAGTGGGGCGATGTGGTCAAGTTCCGCAGTTTCAACGCGCGCTTGAGCAAGATCATAACCGACCGCATCACGGCCATTGTGAACGTTCCCATCCCGAAGACGCACGACGTCGCGGGGATTACCTGTGCGCTCAAGAACCACTACGGCTCGTTCGACAACCCCGGCGCCGGGCACGGCGACGGCTGCAATCCGTGGCTTGCCGACGTGAACGCCCTTCCTCAGATCAAGAACAAGACCCGGCTGGTTGTCGTAGACGCCGCTCGCGGCCAGTGCGATGCCGGCCCTGGCTTCAACCGCAGCGCCCAGTTCGACTACTACAGCCTGATCGTGAGCAAGGACCCCCTCGCCACCGACCGCATCTGCCTCGACATCATCAACGAATACCGCCGCCGCGCAGGCAAGCGCGAAATGCCCGTCGAGTCGCTCAAATGGTTCGCAAGCGCCGAGCTGGCCGGCGTCGGGACGTGCGACCCTGCGAAGATCGAGGTGATCAGAATCTGACCGACCCAGGCGAGCAGCCGTCCGCCGCGGAGGCTCCGCCTCGCACCGCCGCACCCGGGCCCGCTTCCGGGCACGTCCCGGCTCGCTGACTGCGTAAGGGAGATTGTAAGATGAACTCGCATTATGCTACAGTCGAAACGCCGATAGGCTGGATTCTCCTCGTCGGGCAAGAGGGAAGCCTGACCGAGGTTGATTGCTCGAACCCGACGAGAGAGGCGGCCGCCGCATCCGCCCCACCGGGGTCGGCGGAATCAGTGGAAGCGTTTGGCGACCTGCCCGAACGCCTGCGTCTCTACTTTGAGGGGAAGCCGGTGGATTTCTCGCATGTCCCCGTGAGCTTCGACGGTCTGGGAGAGTTTGAGGAGCGCGTGCTGCGGGAGACGATGAAGGTGCCTTATGGTAAGCTCGTAAGCTACGGCTCGCTCGCGGCGGCCGCTGGCTCGCTGCGAGCGGCCAGGGCCGCGGGTAACGCAATGCGGCGCAATCCGATCCCGATCGTCGTGCCCTGCCACCGCGTGGTGTACGCCGACGGCACGATCGGCGGCTACTCGGGAGGACTTGACCTCAAGCGCCGGCTGCTCGCTCTGGAGGGTATAGTGCTATGAGTCTCATAATTCGCTGGTTGGTCGGAGCTGCCGCCGTCTGGGTGACGGTAGAGCTGGGCCGCGCCCTGGGCATCGGGTTGGGCTGGCGAGGGTTTCTGGGCGCCTTGCTCTTCGTCCTGGTGCTCGCCATCCTCAACGCTTTCATCCGCCCGATCGTGAAGCTCTTCACGCTGCCGCTGAACTGCATGACGTTCGGCCTCTTCGCGCTCGTGGTCAACGCTGTCATGTTCTGGTTGGCCGCCTCGCTCACGAGCGGCATCAAAGTGCCGGGCTTCTGGGCCGCGCTTTTTGGTTCTGTTGTTCTTTCCATCCTTAGCGGAATAATAAGTGGGTTGATCGCGCCGAAGTCCGGACGGTGAGGAATCTAAGTTGGAAAAGCAGCTTGTGGTCGTCACAGGGATGTCGGGGGCGGGCAAGACGCTCGCCATTCGGACCTTCGAGGACCTGAACTACTTCTGCATCGACAACCTGCCTCCCGACCTCCTGGCCAATGTCGCAAGCCTCTGGAAGGAGTCCGGCGCGACGGCCGAGGACTTGGCCATCGTCGTTGACGTCCGCACGGGCCAGTTCTTCGGCGGCTTCCTGGCCGCGTACAAAGAGCTGTCGGCGAAGGCAGTGGATGGCTACGGCTGCGCCAAGATCCTCTTCCTCGATGCCTCCGACCCCGTGCTCGTGCGCCGCTTCAAAGAGACCAGGCGCAAGCACCCGCTCGTCACCGAAGGCCGCAGCATCCTCGAGAGCATCAAGGAAGAGCGAAGGCTCCTCGCCGACATCAAGGAGAACGCCGACAAGATCATAGATACCTCCAACCTGGAGCCGGAAGGCCTGCGCCGCGAAATCCGACAGTACTTCGGGCCGGACGGCGCCCGCCAGCGCATGGTCATCACCGTCGTCTCCTTCGGTTACAAGCACGGTATCCCGCTCGACGCCGATCTGGTCTTCGACGTCCGTTTCCTTGCCAATCCGCACTGGGTAGAAAAGCTGGCGGAGCTTGATGGCACCTATGAACAGGTCAAACACTACGTCCTCTCCGACCCGCTTACCGAGCCGCTGCTCGAGCGTCTCTGCGGCCTCGTCGAGTTCTCGATTCCGCAGTACGAGAAAGAGGGTAAAGCATACCTGACCATCGCTATCGGCTGCACTGGTGGCCGGCACAGGTCCGTAGTCGTCGCCAACGAGATCGCCCGCTATCTCAAGATGCGCGACTACAACGTCATAGTCGAGCATCGCGACTGCCCCAAAGGCTGATCGATGAAAAGCGTCTGGAGTTCGCTGAAGTGGCTGTACCCGGGCATGCGTGTCAAGCGCTGGCTGCTCTTGGTGCCGGTCGGCGCCTTCGGCATTGTCGTCGGCGTAATGCTCCTTGCCAACATCAGGGTCTTCGAATACCTCGACAATGCCAGCCGTTACGCGTTCCTCCGCTTCGGCATCCATCTTGACCAACCCGCGACCTACATACCTATCGGCGCCGGCCTGGTGCTCGTCGGCCTTGTGCTGATCTTCGTCGCCCTCCGGCAGGTCGTCCGCTCGATCCTGAGTGTCGTCAATCCCTCGGCCCGCGATAAACTCGCCGACGTCATCTTCCAGAGGCGCTATCTCTCCCAGGGCCAGAGGATCGTGGTCATCGGCGGCGGCACGGGCCTGTCCACCATGCTCCGCGGCCTCAAGCAGCATACGAGCAACATCGTCGCCATCGTCACAGTGACCGACGACGGCGGAAGCTCCGGCACGCTGCACAGGGAACTCGGGATGCTCCCGCCAGGAGACATCCGCAACTGCCTCGTCGCCCTCGCCGATGAAGAGCCGCTCATGACCGAGCTTTTCCAGCACCGGTTCAACGGCGGCACCGGCTCGCTCCAGGGCCACTCGTTCGGCAATCTCCTCATCGCCGCCATGACGAACATAACCGGCGATTTCGAGCGGGCCGTAAAGGAGACGAGCAAGATTCTCGCGATCCGCGGCCGCGTGCTGCCATCCACCATCGACAACGTCACGCTGCACGCGGAACTGGAAGACGGCACTCTCGCCGATGGTGAGACGAACATCGCCAAGGCCCCCCAGCGGATTCGCCACATTTTCCTGCTGCCCGCCGACGTCCGCCCGCTCGACGAAGCCCTCCAGGCCGTCCGCTACGCGAGCGCCATCGTGATCGGCCCCGGCAGCGTCTACACCAGCATCATCCCGAACCTCCTCGTGAAGGGCATACCCGAGGCCATCGCCGCATCGGACGCCACGAAGATCTTCGTCTGCAACGTGATGACCCAGCCCGGCGAGACCGACGGGTTCACAGCCTCCGACCACGTCCGAGCTGTAGCCAGCCATGCCGACCGCCGCCTCTTCAACTACGTCCTCGTCAACCGCCAGATTCCCAAGCTCGAACTGTTGGAGAAATACCGCGAGCAGGGCGCCGAGTTCGTCCTGCCGGACATAGATAAGATCCGCGAGGCCGGCTTCCGCGTCGTCATCGGGGACTTCATCAACCAGACCGAAGTCGTCCGCCACGACCCCCAGAGCCTCGCCGACGCCATCCTCCGCCTGATCTGACCTCGTTCGATGCTCCACGCTCGATGGACCGACGCCCCCCCCGATGTCCGGGGTTCTCTGGACCCCGGACCCGAAGGGTTGTGCCGGGCGTCCGCCCCCACCGTCTTGCCTCACGGCAGAATCATGCCCTACCGCATTCCGATACCTTGGCGTTGACCGCCGCTGCACGGCCTGTGGGAAACGAGTTCAGCTCGACGGAGGCTCAGGGCAGATGGCGGGAACAGAAAGAGACAAACCCCGTTAAAGAAAGCTCCTTCCGGCCCCGTTAAAGGCATTACCCGATGTCCGGGGTCCTCTGGACCCCGGACCCGAAGGGTTCACGGGGCGTCCGCCCCCACCGTCTTGCTTCACGGCAGAATCATGCCCTACCGCATTCCGATACCTTGGCGTTGACTGCCCCTGCACGGCCTGTGGGAAACGAGTTCAGGTCGACGGAGGCCCAGGCCAGATGGCGGGAACAGAAAGAGACAAACCCCGTTAAAGAAAGCTCCTTCCGGCCCCGTTAAAGGCATTACCCGATGTCCGGGGTCCTCTGGACCCCACCAACGGATTTCCCCGGGCGTCCGCCCTGG
>Ga0315282_10003390_pt1 | contig 28636 bp, 31 predicted proteins | sample YL17G07_20_MG_FD_203693 | JGI IMG/M metagenome (GOLD analysis project Ga0315282, IMG submission 203693) | Sediment microbial communities from Yellowstone Lake, YNP, Wyoming, USA - YL17G07_20 | ecosystem: Environmental > Aquatic > Freshwater > Lake > Sediment | place: USA: Wyoming | collected... | reverse complement strand
CTTTCTTATCCCAAAGCAGATTCGCATTCGTATTTTACTCTTGACAAGTCTCTGTGTCGTATATATTAGTATTATATAAGACAGGAGGTGCCCTTTGACCCGTTCCAGCTTTTCCGATTCCGAACGCTAAAGGCGATAGCTTCCAAGAATCTTGGCGGGGAACCCGTCGTCACCCTTATTTCAGAGATGGCCTTACACTCCCGACACATACTCAGCCACGTAAGGCGCCGGACGTACAGATCCGACGTCGCAGGAAAGCTCTATTTTGGATTCTCTAAGTCAGTCGATTCAAGACCAGTCAATGAAGCCATCTACATTGACGATGACGCTGAATTCGATCGCCTTCTTGAATTATTTCGACATGAGTTCCGGAACTCCTCCGTAACCGATACCGTGAAATCAGTTTACACAATAGCCTATAGCGTCTTTGCGGCTAATGACGTGTACGAAGTTGGGCGCAAGACTTCTGCCACCTTTTTCGAGATTCTGGTAGGTCACATAGTGGCTCGTGTTTTGGGCGTATCGCCGCGTAAGAAGGTCAAAGTTCCCGAAACCGGAGCCGACCTTACGACCGACTATGTTTTCGATCCTGGGAGTAGGAGACGAAAAATTCATCTTCCAATCAAGACCTCCACACGCGAGCGTGGAGTTCAGGCTTGGGTTCATCAATTGGTCTTAGATCGAATTTTCGGAGACGATATTTATAGGGGGGTTCTCGTTGTGGCAGCAGAAACAAAGCGAGCCACCAAGACAGGCGTGATAACAGAAATCTGTGTTCCACAGCAGTTTCAGATGTTCCAGTCGAGGGTTGCGAAGATTAGCCGCATTTACTACCTAGTACTTGGTGACGAGATTGGCCGTTATTTCAAGCATCACCAAAGAAATGATTTAGGCTCCGCCGATATAACGCGGACTTACGGCACTAAGTACTAGATCCGCCACAAACATATTTAGATTTGTCTGGCGCTGAGGAACTGCAGCGCTTGGAGGTTAAGTCGTTTGGGAAGGCCATAGCAGAACTTCCAACGCTCTTGCGAGCCTAAGTACGCCTCTTATTCTTGGACTTTCGGAAGACCAGAAAGTACGAATGATTCTTGCGAGCGTGAACCTGTCGAATCACCCGGCTCACCCCGGGACGGTTATTTCGCAAAAGCACAAACAAATCCTCAACAATAAATCCATTCTGGGTAAGTTCGTTCACAATCTCCACGTGCGTTAACCGCTGTTGGTTGGCGCAGACCTCATCTCCACACTTGACGATGTAAATCCCCTCATTTCTCAAGACTCGATATGCCTCATGTGCAGCCTTGAAATATAGGTCTAAAACGGCTTCGTGGTATTTCTTCCCCGATCCGTTAGGAGAAACGTTATTCTTGTAATAGGACTCATAATTCTGATGGTTTACATGGGCTGTCCCACCGGGCGTGTGCATATAAGGAGGGTCAAAAACAACACAGTCTATCTCTCCGTCATTATAGGGAAGGTTACGGCAATCAACCCCGTCCTTCAGGTCTGTTGGGAGCAGCTTGTATCTGTCCTTGGGAATATCCTTCCAAAAAACACCCTTACCATAGGTTACATCAGCCACAGTGCTTTTATCGGCCACATAAAGGGAAACCACATCCCTGAAAACCCTTTCATTTGTACCTTGATGGGCTGTGAATATCAGGTTGTTCGTGGAGATTCCAGCAGGGGATTTGCGTTTCTTCTTGAGGGTTACTTCCGTCTTGCGCGAAATGGATGCAGTTGCCATGGACTCGGTGACTGCCAAGTATTGTAGCGCCATTTGTTCCAACATCCATAATACTATCGGCTGTCACCGACTTCAACAAGAGGGTCTTTCAAGTGATTTTAGGACGCGCGCCGACTTTGCTTGACGCTGCTGTGTGGCTCAATTAGACTCTAATTATCGAAACTGCGTGCGCATGGGAACCGAATGAAAAAGGAAACGATACTCACTGCCGTGGTTTTTCTGGTGGTGGGATTTCTTGCCGGGTACATCACGGATGCGCAGTTGAATTGGAGCGGGCGGCAGAAAGCTGTGACGACGGGTGACGCAAGTATGCCCTCCGGGGGCGCTCCCGGCGCCGCTCAGGGTGGAGGCATGGCAGGACTCCCTGAGGGACATCCTCCCGTCGACGTCGCGTTGATGATCAAGCAACTCCAGGAGCAAGCGGCGCAAAATCCCAAGGATCCGGAGATTCCTCTAAGACTCGCTAACTTCCTCTATGACCAGAAGCAATACGGGCAGGCCATCGAGTGGTATCAGAAATCTTTGGCCCTCAATCCCAAGAACGTCGACGCCCGCACAGACATGGGAACGGCCTACTATTATACCGGCCAGGCTGAGCGGGCGCTGAAAGAATACACCCAATCGCTGGCCATTGACCCCGAACACAAGCCCACCTTGTTGAATACGATCGTGGTGAACCTGGAAGGGACCCACGACTACGCCGCCGCCCGGCGGGCGTGGGACCGATTGCACAAAATCGATCCGGCGAATCCGCAACTTGAAAGCCTGAAACAGAAGTTGGATGCGGCGCAGGGCTCCGGTGGTGGCTCTCCGTCCGGGCGGTGAACTCAAGGCATCCCGCAGGCCTTTCGAGCCGTCTGACAAATGAGGGACCCGGGAGGCTGACGGCTGCCGGTGCAAAGAAACTGCGGAGATTCCTCGTCCCGACAGGTCGGGACTCAGAATGACAGGGACGGTTCATGGGACGCTTGCTTTCCTATTTCGTGGAATTAATCTTCCTCATCGTGGTCGCGAGGATGCTGGGCCGGGCTTTGCAAGGTTTCTTCAATCCCTCCCTGCCGGGCCGGCAGGGTCGCAGCGCTGAAAGGGAGCCTCGAAACTCTTCCCGGGTGCGCGTCGGCAAAACCGAGCGCGATCCTGTTTGCGGCATGTTTGTTTCCACAGAAGTTTCCCACCGCCTGGTGCGCGGCTCGGAGACCCTCCACTTCTGCTCCCATGAATGCCTGGAGCGATATCAAAAGGAAACGGCGAATGTTCCGGCTTGAGCGGGAAAACCCTCTGCCTGCGCTGCCGGATATTCGCAGCGTTCGGTTACTCGTCGGGCTGGCGGTGCTAGCGCTGTGGGCGCCGGCCCCTGTGCTGGCATGGGGCGGCCAAGTGCGGCTCACGCGCCGATACCAGAGCGGCCGAAAGATGGTCTACGCGACCAAGATGCATACGAAGGCGGTGATCCATTCTGAGCCGCCCGAGCTACAGAATTTTCTGCCTCCCCTGCCCACCGACTTCAGCATGCAGCAGCAGAACACCGTGACGATAAAGGGAGTCCATAGCGACGGCAGCGCGGACATTGAGAATCATTTCGACAAGTTCGAATTCCAGTCGGACCTCGCCCAGCGGGTGCCGGAAAATTTCCGCGACGCTACCGTAAAAGCGACGCAGGAAATCAGCGAACACGTGGCCGGCCAGGATATCGTGGCCCACTATGACCGCAGCGGACGGCTCCTGGGGTTTGAAGGCGGTGAGGGCTTGTTCGAGCAGTTGGATCTGGCCTATCGAGAACCGCTTCGCCAGGCGTTAAGGCTTTTCCTGGAGCAAGTGGGGGGCGAGTCGCTCTATCCCGAGCACCCGGTGAAACCGGGTCAGGTTTGGAGGCGCAAGTTGGATTCACCGGCCAGCACCGCGTATCCCTATAACGTGGAAGGCGAGAACACCCTGCGTTACGTTGGCAAGACCAAGGTGGGGGGAGTAAAAGCCGCGGTGGTCGAATGCAGCTTCGTGAACGTGGTACGGCCTGCGCTGGGGGCCCTTGGGAAGGCGGAACCGCTGGCCCAGCTTCAGTCCCACGGCCTGGGCGTGGATATGCGCATCGACGGCCGAGGCCAAGGCCGGGTGGTACTGGCCCTGGACGACGGGAGAGTCCTTCAGAACCATGCCACCATTCACCAGACCCTGAGCGCTCGGCTCGAGAGCTCGGCCTCGCTCCCCTTCACGAAAGCGCAACCCTTGAAGCTCGAGGTGCAATCTGATTCCGAAATAGATGTGGTCGGCGCCCCCAAGTGAGCCTGAGAAAGAAGTCGAGGAGTCGAGAGTCGAAGGTCGAGGAGTTAAGAACCTTCCGACCCTCGACTTGTTAGATTCCTTGTAGGGCTCGGAATGATACTCCCAAGGGATACCGTTCTAAATGACGCCACGACCCAACACGGAATTCTTTATTGACAAGCAGGCAAGCGAATTTATAATCATTTAAAGTCTCGCGCCAGGAGGAGAGACTCAACGAAAGAAGATGAATCACCAGCTTAGCGCCTCATGGCCGGTGGTGCTCAGTATCGCGGGCTTCGATCCCTCCTCCGGAGCAGGAATCGCTGCGGACCTGAAAACTCTTGCGGCGCATGGCTGCTATGGTGTCGCGGCCATTACAGCGCTCACTATCCAAAACACCCAGGGCGTCTCCGCCCTTTACCCCACTGAACCCGCGGTTCTGAAAGACACTATTGCCGCCCTCCTCGCGGATGGCCGGGTGAAAGCCATCAAAGTGGGCATGCTGGCAAGCCGAGCCAATGCGGAAGTGGTAAGCGAGGTCCTCAAATCTAACCCCGAGATCCCCTCCGTGCTCGATCCTGTCTTTCGGTCCTCGAGCGGGTTAGACTTGGCAGATGCGGCGTGCCAGGAGTTTCTGCGCGAGCAATTAATCAAGCACGTCTACGTGATTACGCCCAACCTTTTGGAAGCCTCGGCCATGACCGGCCTGCGGGTGGAGAACCAGGAAGGCATGAAGACGGCAGCGCGCAAGCTGGTCGAGATGGGCGCCCGCGCCGTGGTAGTAACTGGGGGACACCTGGATAAGGCCATCGACGTCCTCTTTGACGGCTCGGGAGTCGAAGTGTTCGTCGGCGACCGCATAAAGCCCGATAACACTCACGGCACGGGGTGCACATTTTCCTCCGCGATGGCCGCTAACCTGGCCCTGGGTCGCCAGCTTCGCGATGCCGTTGTTCTGGCCAAAGCTTACGTAACCGAGGCCGTCCGCAAGGCATACGGCGTGGGTCCCGGCCGTGTGCCGCTGAACCATTTCTATCGCATGACGCAGCCCGCCCGCGTCGCAGATCACTCACCAGCGATCCCCGAGCTGGCGCCCTGATTGCACCCCACCTTTTGCCAAGGAGGAACAATGCGGAAAAGAAGCGAGCTTTCGAGAAGAGAGTTCCTTGGTTCTACAGCGGCTGCCATGGCGGTGGCTGGCGGAATGAATCTGCGAGCGGCAGTTCCTCCCAACGCCGCGGAGATGACGCCGGAGGTTGGGTCCTCGCCCGCATCCATTCACGTCATTTACTTGGCCAAGCCCGTGCCAACTTGGCCGCGGCCGGACTTCAAACCTCAAGACGACATCCAACGGCTTCGGCCGGTGCTGGAGGCTCTTGAATCCAAACCCGAACCTTGGGTGAAATTCACAGGCCACGACCTCCTGCGTGTGCCGGAGGATCTCTCTCGAGTTCAAGGAGCGCTCCGGGAAGCGGATGGCCTCCTGGTCTTCAACCTGACTTCCACGGTCATGAATTTGATCGAGCCTCTGAGCGAATACGGACTCCCATTGGTGTTGTTCTCCCAACCGTACAGCGGTCACGACTGGGCTCAGTGGTCGGCCCTTCTCGCCAAGGGGAGACGCGTAGAAGTTGTGGCCTCGAGCGATTTGGGCGATCTGGAGACGCCTTTGCGCGTGCTGGGAGCTCGGCACCGCCTTCGCCAGAGCCGGGTCGTATGCATCCGACCTGAACCTGAGCCCACGGCCTCGAGCCAGGCCTTGGAACAAAAGTTCGGCACGAGGATTCAGTTTCTGCCCTATTCCCGCCTGCAAGGTCTATACGAAGCGACTGACCGCCAAGCGGCCCAGCGCGACGCGACGGCTTTCCTGAACGCTGCCCTGAAGGTGGTGGAGCCGAAACCCGCTGAGGTCATCGAAGCTTTTCGTCTCTATTCCGCCGTCGAGAAGCTGCTGGAAGAAGAGGGCGCCCATGCGATCACCATCGACTGTCTGGGCGGATTTCGCCGGGGGGACTTGCCCGCCTATCCCTGCGTCGCCTGGTCCAAGTTGAACGATCGCGGGCTCTTCGGCGTCTGCGAAGGCGATCTGGAGAGTACCTTCACACAGATGCTCTTCACATACTATTCCGGGAAGCCGGGCTTTGTCAGCGACCCCGTCATCGATACCAAATCCAACACAGTCATCCATGCGCATTGCGTTTCGGCTACCCGCCTGGACGGCGCGAAGCGCTCGCCGGCGCCTTATGTGGTGCGCTCGCACATGGAAGATAACAAGGGCGTCTCCGTGCAAGTCAAGATGCGCGTGGGGCAGACCGTGACCGTCGCCAAGCTGGCTGATGCCGATACTTTGCTGGTTTCCACGGCCCCTATCATTGCCACACCCGATCTGCCGCGGGGTTGCCGCACCAAGGTTGCCACGCAGGTCCGGGACGCAGCGAAGCTGCTCCTGAACTGGTCAGGCAGTCTGCACCGCGTGTTGTTCTACGGGGATCACCTCCGTGCCGCACATCAGATGGGTCACCTCTTGGGCCTCAAGGTGATTGAGGAGGCCTGACTCGCAGCTTATGAAATAGGCTTAGAAGACCAATCGCTGCTGAGGGCTAAATAATCTTCAATCTCTTCCCGACGCCTTCCAGGATCTCGAGCGCACGGGTCAATTCTTCCTGCGTGTGCGTGGCGGTGACGATGGTGCGGATGCGGGCCTTGCCCTCCGGAACAGTAGGGAAGCCGATGCCCTGGGCAAACACGCCGGCGGCAAAAAGCTCACGGGAGAACTGGTGAGCCAATGCGGCGTCGCCCACGATGACGGGCGTGATGGGCGTTTCGCTCACGCCGGTGTTGAACCCGAGCTTCTTCAAACCTTCTTTGAAGAAGTTGGTATTGGCCCAGAGCCGGTCGATCAGTTGCGGCTCTTCCTCGAGCACTTCGAAAGCCGCCAGACAGGTGGCGGCCACGGAAGGCGGATGCGAAGTGGAGAAGAGGAAGGGCCTGGCGCGATGGTAGAGAAACTCAATCGTGTCGCGCCTCGAGCAAACGTACCCGCCCAGCGCGCCGATAGCTTTTGAGAGCGTGCCGACCTGGACATCCACGCGCCCGTGCAAGTTGTAGTGATCCACGGTGCCGCGGCCGTTGCGTCCCAGGACGCCGGAAGCGTGCGCGTCGTCAATCATCATGATGCAGCCGTACTTCTCGGCCAGCTCGACGAGCTGCGGCAAGGGGGCGATGTCGCCCTCCATAGAGAAAACCCCATCCGTGATGAGGAGCTTGCGGCAAGGGCGGCCCTCGAGCCCCTTGAGAATTGTTTCGCAGGCCTCGATGTCCTTGTGCGGGAAGACCTTTATTTCGGCGCGCGAGAGCCGGCAGCCGTCAATGAGGGAGGCATGATTGAGCTGGTCCGAAATGATGACGTCTTCGCGGCTCAGGATGGCTTGCACCGTTCCCGCATTGGCGGTGAATCCGGATTGGAAGACCACCGAAGCCTCGACGTGCTTGAACTTGGCGATCTTCTCCTCCAACTCGAGGTGGATGGCCATGGTGCCGGCGATGGTGCGCACCGCCCCGGAGCCGACGCCCCATTTCTGGATCGCCTCGAGGGCGCGCGCGCGGAGCTTGGGGTGAGTGGTCAGACCCAGATAGTTGTTGGACGACAGGTTGATGACCTCGCGGCCATCGAAGCGGGAGATTGGAAGCTGTTCGGTCTCGAGCACGCGCAGCTTCTGGTAAAGCTTCTGTTCGCGGAGTTTGTTCAATTCCTCGGTCAGATACTGTAGCTGAGCGATTGGCATGTTAGTTACTCGGGCAAGGAGTGTTCAGGTGAAAGAGGCTAGCGAGAAAGTTTGTCCCCTCAACCCGCCGCAAAGGCAATTTCGGCGCCCTGGGGGAGCTTGAGTGAAACAAAGTAGCGGGCCGGATAGAGATATTCTTCGCCGGACTCGTCGATCACCCTTAAGTAGTTGTCCTTATTTGCGATCCGGTCCGGCAGAACCCTGTACACCTTGCGCGGCTGCAGGTCCGGTTCGGACTCGGTAATACATAGGGCGTAGTGGGCGATGTTTCGGCGGCGCCTCTTCGGCATGGGCCTAATCCAGGAAGGACTTGATCTTGAGTTTCCTTTTCCCAACACCGTGCGCTTCATACCAGTGAATCTCGGCATTTCTTATCCTACCATCGAATAACCGAACTGTCGCGGTCCCTTAAAGCTTCCTCCAATTTCCAGGACCGTACTGTGTGCGGAGCCGTTTAAGGTCGCGTATCGCGCTACCTACCGCAATCGTTTCAATGCCTTTGATTTCTCCAAGGATTTCAAAATGCGGGGAAGAGGACAGGTCGGAGCTGCCGCCTCAGCGCGCACGTCGCTTCACTACGATCATTGCAGCTTCCTGCGGACCTTCTCGAGAGCCTCTTTGGCCAGCGTGTAATCCGGTGACAGTTTGAGCGCCTGTTCGAAGTGGTAGCGGGCCTTGAAGTACAGTTCCTTGGCCATGTACGCCCGCCCAAGGTTGTAGTGAGGGTAGTGATAGGACTCGTAGCGCCTTGACTGGAGGGCGCGCTCGAGCCAGGGAATCGCCTCATCGTACTCGCCCTTTTCAATCAAATAGGCGCCAATGTCGTTGTAAGGGTTGCCGAATTCCGGGTCAAGCTGGATGGCCTTCTTGCATTCGGCAATGGCATCTTCGATCTTTCCCTGGAAACGGTAGGTCCAACCTAGAAAGGTAAACGCCTCGGCGGTAGGATGAAGGTCGAGCGAGCGTTTGTAGAGCTCGACCGCCATGTCGTAGTCCCCCCCCATCTGATACTGATAGGCTTCCTTGAGCAACTCCCACGCGGCTTGGTACTCTTCTATACCCATACGCCATCTCTGAGCTTCTGAGGTTTTAGTTAGCACAGCCCGTGAAGCTTGTCAATTACTACTCGGGCTGATATGCTGCCAGATCGTTTCGGGTCCGATTGTCATGCCCTCACAGCGCTGGCTGCACATCATCCCCGTCGCCTTCATCATGTACACCATTGCCTTCATCGATCGGACAAATATTTCACTGGCGTTGCCTTCGATGAGCCGCGCTCTTCACATGTCGCCCCCACAGGCGGGGGCCGCCGCAGGCATTTTTTTCTGGGGGTACCTGCTCTTGCAGATTCCCGGCGGATACCTGGCGCAGCGTTGGAGCGCCAAGCGCTTCGTGAGCATCCTGCTGGTTCTCTGGGCTGCCTGCTCGGTGGGTTGCGGGCTGGTCCGTACTTGGCGCGAGTTCTGGATGATGCGGCTTCTTTTGGGGGTGGCGGAAGGCGGCGTTTGGCCGGCAACCCTGGTATTGCTCGCCCACTGGTTTCCGCGCGCGGAAAGGGCGCGCGCCAATGCCTGTTGGATGCTGTGCCTGCCGATCGCCGTGATTTTTTCTTCACCGCTCTCTGGATGGATCCTGGGGCGTTGGGACTGGCGCGTGCTCCTTATTTCGGAAGGTCTCTTCCCCTTGTTGTGGCTGCTGGTCTGGTGGTGGTTTATCGACGATCATCCCCGCGAGGCCGGTTGGATTTCTGCCCAGGAACGCCATCACCTGGAAAACACACTGGAACGCGAGTCTTCAGAGCTCGATCCTGTCACCCCCGAACCCTTGCTCCGTTCCCTCCTCCGCCCCCCATTGTTGCTGATGGTGGGATTCTACTTCTTGCTGAATACTGGAAACTACGGCTATCTCTTCTGGCTGCCGAGCGCCATGGAAAACGCTCGAAAGCTCAGCAGCGCAGAGGTCGGAGTCCTGTTCGCCCTCCCTTACCTCTTGACCGCCGTGGGGATGATTATCGTTTCCCGCCATTCCGATAAGAGGCGGGAGCGGCGCTGGCATGTGTCGTTGGCCATGGCGTGGGGTGGGGCTTTCATGCTGGCCAGCGTTCTATTGACTCGTTCCTCTCCTGGCCTCTCTTTCCTTGCTATATCTTTTGTCGGGGCGGGGTCCTTCGGGGCGTTGGGGCCTTTCTGGGCTATTCCGACCGAGACGCTGCCCCGCTCCCTATCGGGCTCTGCGATGGGCTTGGTAAACGCCCTCGGAAACCTGGGTGGTTATTTCGGCCCCCTGGCCATAGGGTACCTCAACCAACACACGGGGAATTTTGTTTACGCCTTCGGCTTGCTTAGCGCGGCCTACTTCTTGAGCTCCGTCCTCATCCTTTTTCTGCGTCCTCAAGCGGCTTTTCATGCTTAATCGTCGTAAAACCCAGTGAGTTAGAACAGCGCCACCGCTCGCACCGGCGAGCCCGAGCCGGCGCGGATCTTAAGTGGCAAAGCCAGGAACAGGAAGAAATCAGGTAGCTCTCCCAGATTCGTGAGGTTCTCAATAATCAGCAGGTGCTTTTCCAGTACCACCGGGTGGATGGGATTGGTGCGCAGCGCTTCCGGCGGGTCAGGGGATAGCGTATCGACACCCAGGGCAGCCACGGATTTGGAAATAAGATACTCAGCGGCTTCCATGCTGACCCCGGGCCAGTGCTCGACGTAGGGCAGATCGTGGGGACGAAGCCCCCAGCGCGCCGCCCAACCAAAGTCAAACAGCACGATGTCACCCTGCGCAATCGCTCCGTGTCGAGATTCCCAGTCCATTATCTGCTTTTTCGAGACGTAATCATCTTCCCGGCAGGTGCGACAGTCGAGGTGAACGCCCCGGCCCATCAAATGGGCGAGGGGAATCTGCTCGATAGTGAGGTGGGCGTCAGGCTTCGCCTCGCTGATGAAGTGTGCCGGCGCGTCCACATGCGTCCCGTTGTGCTCGTGCATCACGAGTTGATAGTGAAGCGAACGCCCGCCATGCCAGTATGAGCCCCAGAGGTTGTGAAAGAACATGGAATGGGTGGGGAAGTGCGGCATGTGCTCTTCGAGGGTTTGGCTGAGATCGACGATGCGAGCGTTGCGAAGGCTGTTTAACAGACTAGAAACATCCATGGGGGTTGGTTTCACTCTGCGGTCGCGAAATAGCCGGGTTTCCAGCGGTAGGTAACGCCTTTACGCGCCAGCAAGACACGAATGCTCCGATAGGTTCCGTCGAGGGCGGAATTGGTGGGCGTGTATCCTATCTCGTACTGCGCTCCCAGCTCATGGTAGATGGCTTCCATTGCATCGGCAATGCGCACCAGTCGCTGTGCGGAAAATGTCCCCGTCTCGGCGCCCAGACCCTTATTCTGGGACGTATCCCCAATCTGCCCATGAGATAAGTAGCCGGTGGCCAAATCCGTGCCGGGCGCATCGCGGAGTGGGAAAAACGCCCCACCGCCTGTTCCCTCTGCAAGCCCTTCCAAGATATCGTCCCCTGGATTGCTGAAACTATAGGCCGCATTGCCAATGGTATAGATCATCGTTTCGGCCTTGCGCGCCATGGAGATAGCTTCATCCAGGGAATGCTGGCTTTGGACGTCCATTCCGTCGCTAATCACCACCAGGACCCGCCGTGTGCTTTCGGGGTCTCCGGCGTGCATCAGCTTATCCTTGCACGTGTAATAGATGGCGTCGTATAAAGCCTTCCCACCCCCTGCCTTCAGCTCTTGGATTTTCTCGTTCAGGACTTCAGGGTCGCTGGTAAAATCCTGGATAAGGGAACTGGTAGCATCGAAGGTCTGCAAGAAAATCTGGTTCCTCGTGTTCCTGCCCGCCAGCATCTGGAAGACGAACTCGGTCGCCGCCTCCTTTTCAAACTGGAGTTGTCGCCGCGCACTGTTGCTGGTGTCCAGGATGAGTCCAATGCGGAGCGGCTGGCGGGACTCCTGGCTGAAGTAGCGGATGGCCTGCGGCCTCCCGTCTTCAAAGACCTGAAAATCACTTTGCGTCAAGTCAATAATGGGGAGCCCTCGCTTGCCGAGGACGGTCACCGGAACGTTCACCACTTCGACCCGCACGCGAATCTTGTCCTTGCTTGCCGGGAGGCCGATTTCATTAGGCCGAGTGGAAGTCTGCTGAGCAGGGCTGTTGCCGCCGGACGCCGCTGACTTTGATGGCGTGCTCTGCGCCTGAAGGAGACAAGCCGCCACACTGCAAAGCGCAACCGGAAACAGCAGGGACGTCAACCTTCCCAGAACACTCTTCTTAAGGTCATCACGCCGCGCGGGGCTGGCGTCCGCGTTTCTCGAATTGAGGGGGCGCATACGTTCAGTCCTTCTTTGTCCCTGAATCGGAATTCCTCCCCCGATTCGCCAATTGCTATCTTACCTCAAACCCGGCATGGAGTGTAGCGGAGGCAGCGCGGGGGCAATTGAAACCGAACTGCGCCGCCGGAATCCAATGCATTAGGGTTATTGGCTTTTGAGCCAGGAGGATCAATGGCAAGCATTCTTGAATGGGTATCCAATGTGCCTACCGCGCCACCGGGCGAGGTTATCTCCGGCGCGCTCTCGGCGCCCGACGACGCACTGCTTGACGCTTACTCGCGCGCCGTGATCACGGCCGCGGAAAGGGTCAGTCCCTCAGTCCTCAGCCTCGAGGTTGAACAGCCCTCAGAGGGAGGCCGGGCCAGGGACCCGCGTTTCCCACAGCAGGGGCGCGGGCACGGGTCGGGGTTCATTTTCACGCCAGAATCGAGAACCGACCGCGACAAATGAGACCTGACGCATTCTTGAGCAGGATGCGGTGCTTTACAGGCAGTGGAAAAACCCGTTTGGCCTGTCATTCCGAGGAGTCCCGATCTGATCGGGACGACGAGGAACCGCGCCCTGTCTTAAAAACACTCAGAGCGAGATTCCTCGCTCCGCCCTGGACCGTTCGGTCCAGGGCTGCGCTCGGAATGACATGCTGGGCGGTTTTGGGGGCATCCCCCAGGAGGACTGAACAGTGAGAGTGGGATTCATTGGACTAGGAAATATGGGGCTGCCGATCGCCCGCAACCTGATCAGGGCAGGCCATGAATTGACGGTGTACAACAGGACCCGGAGCAAAGCTGAAGCGCTTGCGTCCGCGGGGGCCCAAGTGGCGAATTCCATCGCTGAGGCCAGCACCAGCGAAGTGGTCATGAGCATGCTGGCGGACGACCCTGCGGTCGAGCAGACGACTCTAGGAGACGCAGGCATCCTTAATTCCCTCGCGCGCGGAGGAGTTCACGTCTCCCTCAGCACCATCGGCACTGCGCTTTCACGCCGACTTACCGCCGCCCATACGGCGCGCGGCCAGAGCTTTATCGCCTCACCGGTTTTCGGGCGACCCGATGCCGCCGAGGCGGCGCGGCTGGTGGTGGTTGCGGCGGGTCCGAAGGAGGCGGTCGAACGCGTGCGGCCGCTCCTGGAGGCCATCGCCAGGAAGCTCTTCGTTATCGGCCTCGAGCCGTACTCAGCCAATGCCGTTAAACTTGCAGGGAACTTCTTGATTGCCTCCATGCTCGAGACGCTTTCGGAAGCATTCACACTGGCCCGGAAATCCGGCGTCGAGCCGGCAAAGTTTCTGGAGATCCTCAACGGCTCATTTTTCCAATCACCCATTTACGAAAATTACGGCAAAATCATTATAGGGGAGAAGTTTTCGCCCCCCGGCTTTGCGCTGCGCCTGGGGCTTAAGGATGTCCGGTTGGTGCTGGCTGCCGCGGAAGAAGCCGCAGTTCCAATGCCCGTCGCCAGTGTCATTCGGGACCATTTTGTAAGCGGAGTTGCCCGGGGATGGGGAGGTATGGATTGGGCAGCGCTGGCTAAGGTGGTAGCGCAGGACGCGGGGCTGTAAAAGGGGGATATAAATAATGCGCGTGGCGATTGCCTCGGACCATGCGGGCTTCAAGTTGAAGCAAGACTTGGTGAGATATCTTGGAGAGCTGGGTCACAATGTTGTTGATCTCGGGACGAACAGCGAGGATCCTGTAGATTATCCCGACTGTGCGGCGGCATTGGGAGATGCGGTTTTGGTGGGAACAGCCGAGCGGGGAATTTTGATTTGTGGCAGCGGGGTTGGTGCCTCGGTGGCCGTCAACAAGCTCAAGGGTATCCGCGCAGGCGTGTGTCATGATACCTATTCTGCCCACCAAGGTGTCGAACATGACGACATGAATGTGCTCGTTTTGGGCGCGCGTGTGATCGGGCCAGCTCTGGGCCGCGAACTCGCCGCCGCCTTCGTCCAAGCGAGATTTTCCGGCGAGGAGCGGCACGTGCGGCGGCTCAATAAAGTCAAGGCGCTGGAGGAGCACGGGGGAGCGCCGTAGCGGGGACATGTGCCCCGCGCGCTCCATTAGTAACTCCCGCGATTGCGCAGGTCATCGCTAACCGAGCAGTAATTTTGGAGGAGCCTGAGACCCCGCCCGCGTTACAAGAATTTCCACAGGAGGAAGACGATGAAGGCGATTCGCGTTCATGAATTCGGTGGTCCCGAAGTAATGAAGCTGGAGGAGGCGCCGGACCTCAAGGCTGGCCTAGGCCAAGTGGTGGTGAGTGTGAAGGGGGTCGGTGTGAACCCGGTGGATACCTACATCCGCTCGGGCGCTTATGCGATGAAGCCTGCGCTGCCCTATACCCCGGGCATGGACGCGGCGGGGACGGTGGCGGCGGTGGGTGAAGGCGTGGAGAGCGTCGGGGTGGGCGAGCGGGTGTACGTGGCCGGGACGCTGAGCGGCGCCTACGCCGAACAGGCGCTCTGCGAGGCGGCGCAGGTTCACCACTTGCCCGCGCGGGTGAGCTTTGCGCAAGGGGCCGGCGTTAATATTCCTTACGCTACGGCCTACCGCGCCCTTTACCACCGCGCCCAGGGGCGGCCCGGAGAGACTGTTCTTGTTCATGGCGCCAGCGGAGGGGTGGGCATTGCTGCGGTGCAGATGGCGCGCGCGCGTGGGTTCACGGTGATCGGGACGGCGGGGACCGAGAAGGGACGAAAGCTGGTGCTCGAGCAAGGCGCCCACCACGTTGTAGACCACCGCGTCGAGGGCTACACGCAGGAAATCATGGCGTTAACGGCTGGACGCGGCGTTGACATCATCCTTGAAATGCTGGCCAACGTGAATCTGGCCAAAGACCTCACCCTGCTCGCTCTGCGGGGCCGCGTGGTGGTGATCGGAAATCGCGGCAGCATTGAAATCAATCCTCGAGCCACCATGCAGCGCGACCTGAGCATCCTTGGCTTCACGTTGATGAACGCCGGCAAGGAGGAACTGGCCAGTATCCACGCGGCGCTCGTCGCAGGGCTGGAAAATGGCACGCTAAATCCCGTCGTGGGCCATCAGATGCCACTGGCGGAAGCAGCGCGTGCTCATCAGGCGGTCATGGAACCCGGTGCTTACGGGAAGATCGTCCTGGTCCCATAAATGCGCTACCTCGCAACCATCGCCGGTATTCTCTTGCTCCTGGCTCAGCGTGTTATACTGATTTTTCAGGGTTAGCGGGATGCTGAAAAAGCTTTGAGCAAACTGCCATTCCGAGCGAAGCGAGGAATCTCGTACTGCGTTGAAAATACTCGGAGCGAGATTCCTCGCTCCGCTCGGAATGACAGCCTGGAAGGGTCTTTCCGCAGCCTGTTAATAGACGGGCATTCCACACAATCTTTCTAAATTCTTCAGAAGGAGCACACCACTATGGCTGTTCGAACTGCGGAGGCTGAATGGAAAGGGAATTTACGGGAAGGTCAAGGCACGGTGAAGTTGGGGAGTGGAGCCTACGAGGGCAACTATTCCTTTGCTTCGAGATTCGAAACTGGCAAAGGGACCAACCCTGAGGAGTTGATCGGGGCCGCCCACGCGGGGTGCTATTCGATGGCTCTTTCAGCCGGCTTGTCCAAGGCTGGCTTCACCCCCACGCGCGTCCACACTACGGCCAAGGTACACCTCGAGCCGGTCGAGGGCGGCTTTGGCATTACCAAGATTGAATTGCACACCCAAGCTCAGATTCCGGGAATTGACAACCCGACCTTCCAGCAGCAGGCAGAAGCCGCCAAGAAAGGCTGCCCGGTTTCCAGGGCCCTCGCCGCAACCCAGATCACCCTGGAAGCGAAGCTGGTTTGAAAAAGGCGGTGACGAGTGACAAGTGACGAGTGACTAGCGGAAAGCAGCACTCCTGCATCTGAATCCTGGATCCTAAATTCTGCTCGTCACTTGTCACTCGTCACTGCCTTGCATGCGGAATCCCCGATGGCTTAGAATTCGGGCGAGGGCTTGGTGTGCACACGCACAGTCACTTTCGGAGGCCGGACTGGGTAGTCGTGGGCGCGCTGCTGGTGACGCTGGCGCTGGTGGTGATTGAATTCGTCACGGGCCATCTCGCGCACAGCCTGGCGCTGGTCAGTGATGGTTGGCACAACCTGACAGACCTTCCCACGCTGGTGCTCGCCTGGATTGCCCTCTACTTCGAACGGAAGCCTCCCGATCACCAACGCACCTACGGCTACCAACGCGCGGGGGTGTTGGCTGCCTTTGTAAATGCCCTGCTGCTGGTGGCCGTTGCCGTCCTCATCTGCTACGAGGGTTACCAGCGAATTCTGCGGCCGCAGCCCATCGCCGCCCAAGCCATGTTGGTCGTGGGGATCGTGGCCTTTGTCGTAAACGGAAGCATTTCACTGTTGTTGGCCTCCGAGCGCCGCGATTTGAACCTGCGCGCGGTTTTCATCCACAACTTGGGCGATGCGCTTTCCAACCTCACGCTCATCGCGGGGGCTTTCCTGATCCAAAGGACTGGCCAATGGCTGATCGACCCTTTGATCGCCTTCCTGATTTCCGGCATGATTGTTTGGACCGCTCTGGGCGTCATCACGGAATCAACGAACATCCTGCTTGAAAGCCTTCCCAAGGGCATGAATTTGAAACGGGTGGCGAGCGCCATGCTGGAGGTTCCGGGCGTGCGCGAGGTCCACGATATTCACATCTGGAGCCTGGGAACTCAGTCTCACGCGCTTTCGTGTCACATCCACATTTTGGACATGCCGACTTCGGAGAGTGAAAGAATCGGCCAGAGACTTCGCGACGTTTTAGCCAGCCAGTTCGGCATCACGCATTCCACCATCCAATTCGAACACACCCACTTACCCGGCGACTTTCACCGCTACATGCCGGAACCCGCCCCGGGCGGCGAGAGCGGACAGAAGTAAAGCAGTAGGCAGAAAGCGGCACGCAGAAGGCAAAGAACAAGTCAAAAGGCAAAGCGCAAAACGCAAAAGGCAAAGCCACAGCAAAAACTGCGACGATCCAGGGAAGTGGTTCTTGGGTTTTTATTTTTGCCTTTTGTGTTTTGCGCTTTGCCTTTTGACTTGTCCTTCCTGCCTATTGCCTACTGATCTTCTCCTGGCCGTCAAGGTAGGGTCGCAGAGCCTCGGGGATAATAACCGAGCCATCAGCTTGCTGGTAGTTCTCGATAATCGCCACCCAGGTCCGTCCGACGGCCAGCCCGCTGCCATTAAGCGTGTGAAGGAATTCCGTCTTGCCCGCCTTGCCGCGCCGGAAGCGGAGGTTCGCCCGGCGGGCCTGAAATGCTTCGAAGTTTGAGCAGGAGGATATCTCCTTGTACTCGCGGGCGGCGGGAAGCCAGACCTCGAGGTCATAGGTCTTTGCCGAGCTGAAGCCCAGGTCAGCCGTGCACAGCGCCACCACGCGATAGGGAAGCCCCAGCCGTTGAAGGATGGCTTCAGCATTACGGGTGAGAGACTCGAGTTCATCATAAGACTTTTCCGGCAGGGTGAACTTCACCAGCTCCACTTTCTGGAACTGGTGCTGGCGGATGATGCCGCGCGTGTCCTTGCCGTAAGAGCCTGCTTCACTCCGGAAACAGGCGGTCCACGCACAATGCTTCACTGGCAGCCTTTCGGCCTCCAGCACCTCGCCGCCGTACAGATTAGTGACCGGCACTTCCGCCGTGGGGATCAGCCAGTAATCTGTCCCTTCGAGCTTGAAGAGGTCTTCCTTGAACTTGGGCAACTGGCCGGTGCCGAAGAGGCTGGTGGAGTTCACAATGAAGGGGGGAAGAATCTCGGTATAGCCGTGCTCCTTGGTATGCATATCGAGCATGAAGTTGGCCAGAGCTCGCTCCAGCTTTGCCCCCAGACCGCTGTAAACCGCGAAGCGTGTCCCGGCAATTTTTCTGGCCCGCTCGAAATCCAGGATGCCCAGGGCGGGGCCGAGCTCCCAATGCGCCTTCGCTTCAAAGTCGAACTGGCGCGGCTGGCCCCAACGCCGAACCTCCAGGTTGTCCTCTGGTCCCCGGCCGGCGGGGACGCTCGGGTGGGGCAGGTTGGGAATGTTGCGCAGGAGCTCCTGCAATTGCTCATCGTATCCCTTGGCCTTCTCATCCAGCTCCTGGATTTCTGCGCCCACCTGTTTCATCTCGGCGATCAAGGCCGAGGCATCCTGCTTTGCCTTTTTCAATGCCGCGATTTCATCGGATACTTTATTGCGGCGCGCCTTGCGCGTTTCCGCCTCCAGCAGGAATTTCCGCCTTTCGCGATCAATGGCTTCAAAGCTTCCGAGCGCGTTCCTCAGCCCGCGCTCGCCCATTTTCTGCTTCACCAACTCCAGTTTGTCGCGCACGAAACCCAAATCGAGCATGTCGACTCCTCTTTCCTTTCGGCAACCCTCGCCCAGGCTGATGAAAAAGTCCCCCCTGTCATGCTGAGCGAAGCGAAGCATCTCCACAGTTGCTTTTGCTGTTCCGCAGGGGAGGGGCGAACGGCTGGGATGCTTCGCTCGGCATGACAGGCTGGCGCATTCGCTCCGATATTCTGACCACGCGCTAAATCCCAGCTAAACCGTCAATTTAAACCAGGCGTGGGAGTGTGTCAAACTTGAAGCGAGGCGTGGGAGGGTCTCGTCAAAATCCAGTTGGGTGACGTATGGCAGGAACAGCAGGCCCCGGAGGGGCCTTCCGGCCCCCATTTGGTCCGCATCGGAGAGTCCGGCGGAACTCGGTGACGCGCGGCGGCCTCGCTTGCTTCTTTTTGACAATTCGATAGCTCCGGGGTAGGGTTGTCTTAGGGACAGGAGGTTCGAATGCGCGCGCTATTGGTGAGCCTTGTAGTTCTGGGCTTGGCAGGTTCAGCCGCTTGCCACAGGTCGAGCGGAGTTAATTCCAGGGCAGCGGTGCAGGAGGCGATCGAAGAACACTTGAAGCAGAGGTCGTCGAACGTGGCCGCCCAGAACATGACGATGGAGGTCGGCGAGGTCACTTTCAACGGGGACACTGCCCAGGCTCAAGTGAAGTTCCGCAGCAAGCAAGCGCCCAACGTGGCTGTGAGTGTAGTTTACAAATTGCACAGGGTGGACAATGGATGGCAGGTGGAATCCACTTCAGCGCCGGCTATGCACGGATCAACTTCGCCGGCAAACACCCCCGCGCCCATGCCACCCCCGTCTGCACCCCCGCCTGGCGTTGGTCCCCAGCCCAGCCACTGAAAAGCAGGGGTTAGGGACTAGGGGCTGGACAATTCTGAATTATGAATGGTGAATTGTGAATTCCGCGCGGCCTACGGCCTGACGCCTGTGGCTTACGGTTCTTCTCGGATCTCCCGCAGATGGAAGGTAGGGCGTGCGCAATTAACCTATAGGTGGTCAGCAATGGAGACATGGAGGAATGCCGTTCACAATTCATAATTCTGACCCGTCCCTGACACCTAATCCCCAATCCCTCATCCCTAGTCCATAGTCCCGAGCCCCCAGCCCCTCAGCTCTTGGCATGACGGAACTCCGCCCAGCCCTCGCGCGGTTTCGACTGCCCTGACAATAGCTTCTGCGGCCGCCTCTGCCGCCGCCGTCCCCAGGCTGTTCACCTCCGCCTGCTTTCTGCCCACCGAAAGGGCAAAGACCACGTCGCCGTCCAATTGAGTGTGAGCGGGGCAAATGGCGCGCGCCAGTCCATCGTGAGCCATTTGCGCAACCTTCGTCGCCTGGACTTTGTCCAGCTCGGCACTGGTCATGACGACGACCAGCGTCGTGTGTGTAGCTCCGAAGAGTAGGCCCACTGCCTTCTCGAACATACTTTCCGCTGTCCCCACGAATTCCGCTGATCCAGTTGATACACGCGCTCCGGCAAGCACTTTGCCCGATCTGGGATCGACTACATCGCCAAAGGCATTCACCACCGCCAGCGCTTGCAGGCGAACCCCGCCCCGTAATCTCAGACTCCAAAACCCCAAGCCGCCCTTGGTGGCCTGACCGATTCCATAGAGTTTTCCGACGGTCGCCCCAGTGCCCGCCCCGACTGACCCTTCAACTACTGTCCGGCTTGCCTTCTGGCAGGCTCGAAACGCCATCCTCCGGCTGGGTCGAGCCCTCGAGGAGCCCAAGTGAAGGTCGAAGATGACCGCCCCGGGAACGATGGGCACGCGAACTTTTGCGGCGGGGAAGCCGACTCTGCGCGATTCCAGATACGCCATAACCCCCGCTGCGGCGTCCAGGCCGAAAGCGCTCCCTCCGCTCAAAAAGATCGCGTGCACACGCTCCACCACATGGCCGGGAAGGCAGGGAGCCAAATCGCGCGTTCCCGCCGCGGAGCCTCGCACGTCCACTCCGCAGACTCCGCCCCCTTCGCAGAGGACAACCGTGCACCCGGTCAGCCCTTTGAAGTCGCTCGCGTGACCGATGCGGACGCCTGGAATCGTCTTGCTGGTTTTCGTTTCCTTGAACGTGACCATCCTGACATTCTATATTTCCCCGCCTTCACTTTCGGAGAAAAAGAGAATGGCCCCCTTCGGCGGACGGTCCTAAGCTCGGAGGTTGCAAGCGGCTCAGATGCTCTTAAGAGTGGCTTTGATACGATCTTCCAGCTTTTTGACCTGTTTTTCTTTGTCTTGGTCAGGAGTCTCCTTCAGCAAGTTTTCTCCCGCCTTGACCGCCTCGTACCCCTCGTTGCAAATGGTCCTCAGCTTCACGGGATCATTGCTGTGCTTGCGGTCGAACATACTTGCTGCTTCCAGGAGCTGATTGCCCAGGAACAGCGTGAAATCCAGGCCACTGATGGTAGTCGAGCCGGAAGCCAGCGCGTTTCGAGCCTTCGCACGATCCCCTGAAACCGCCTCCGCCAGGGCATCGTCGATCCCCTTATTGAGCGAATCGACCGCAACGATCTCCTGTTTGTCAGGCTCAACCCAGCCACCCATCCTGACTGTCGCGAGATCCGCCACCTCCGGGGGTCCCTCGATTGAGGGATAGGGCGCTTCCAAAACCACCTCCTTCGAGATCTTGCCGCCTTCCATGAGCTGGTGCGCGGTTTGAGCCAAACCGAGCGCGGCTCTCATCCCGTATTGCATGTTATCTTGGTGCACGCGCTTGTACTCGGCTTTGAAATGCGTGTTCTTGGTCTCGTTGGCTCCTTTCATATAGGCGTCGACCAACTCCTTGTAGCTCTTGACCTGGCCTGTGAAAATCACCACGCGAAACACCTGCGCCCGTTCCGTGAACTTCGTCGCCGGTGTGGCGCTCGCCAACCTGTCTGTAAAATCCAGCGCGCGGTCAAAGCGGTTACGCTTGAACATATCCTTAGCGTCCTGATAATCGGCCGCCGGACCGGTTGGCTTTGGCACCGGCGCCGAACAACTCAAGGTGAGTGCCAGACTTGCCAGCAACACAACCAGCACTCGATGAAAGTGTAAGGGCGAATGATTGGCTACGTGCATCTACTTACCTCCTGAGGGAGTGAAGGCAGGGATTATTCCGTCGGCGACCCTGCGTCGCGGGTTCGCTCAATACCCCCTCGGTCACTTGGTTTCCCTTGCCTCCTTTCTTAATTCACCGGGCAAGGCAGCAAGGCACAGCAATTCAGCGCCGCCACTATATGCCAAGCTCGAAACGAATTCAATAGGGCTGCGGCACGGCCAGCCGTTTGGTCACTCTCACGTTCCAGAGCCGCTGCGGCTCTTATTGGAAGCTTTTCCTGAAAGGGCTGGAAATTGACTGACATTGTGGCGATAATCTTCTTGCCCCGCGTCCAGTCTTCACCGGAGGCTTGCCGTGAAGACTTTGTTCGTCGCACTCAGGTCCGTCGTCTACATGACCGTGTTTTTGCTTCTCTGGGGTTGGATTGCCCTTCGGGTGCGAGCCTTTGATCAGAGTTTTGGAGTGTCCTTACCGGCGGCGGCCGAAATACCCGGCGTTATCCTGGTGGTCCTGGGAGCGGCTCTGGGGCTTGCGTGCGCCGGCGAGTTCATCTCACGAGGACGGGGAACGCCCGCCATTTTTGATGCTCCGCGAGCTTTCGTCGCTAGCGGTCCTTACCGGTACGTTCGCAACCCGATGTACATCGGGGGACTGATCCTCCTCGTCGGGTTCGGGCTCTTCGAGCGTTCGATCTCAATTCTGCTTCTGGCTTTGCTCTCCTTTGCTCTCGTTCATCTGTTCGTCCTCTTCTACGAAGAACCTACCCTGACGCGGAAATTCGGGAGTTCTTATCAGGAGTATCTCCGCGCCGTGCGCCGGTGGATTCCGCGCTGGCGTCCTCGTGATGCTGCCGCCCATCGCGTGGAGTGAATATCCTCCACTGTCATTCCGATCCGTCAGCCGACGGAGAGGAATCTCGCCCTGGACCCTGGAGGAAGAAATCAGAACGCGATTCCTCGCGACGCTCTCTCGAAAGTCATCCCCATAGCTGTCATTCCCGCGAAAGCGGGAATCCAGCTTCTTGTGGACTGACCCGGATCCCCGCTTACGCGGGGGTGACGAGGAGGGTGATTTTCACTTGCTTGGATGGGCCAAAGGCCCATGCACACTTAGAATGACAGGCAGGGGGTAATGCGCTCTTCACGGCATTCTCCTGCTTTGCCATCGTGCTGACCTCGCGACGCGGGGTCAGCGCTGCGACTTGGAACTGTGTACACTGATACACCCAAGGGGCGTAGCGACGGTTGGGTTTCGTCGTAGGAGTTAACTCGGATGCCGTGGGATGCGCTTGGTCCTCGGGAGGTGAGGAACTTGCGCGGAAAGCCTTTTTCTCTCCGCTTTCTCCTGCTTGTATATAGCCTGATATCTTCCCAAGCTACGCCTGAGCCGCTCAGCGGGTTTCATATTGATCCTCCTCCCCGAACAAAGCATTATAGCACTCGGACCCCTTCACTTAACAGGTTGCGGAAAAACGCTTCCAAGCTGTCATTCCGACCCGTCAGTCCGTCAGTTGACGGGAGAGGAATCTCGCTCTGAGCATCTTCAACGCAGTGCGAGATTCCTCGTCCCGATCAGATCGGGATCAAATCGGGACTCCTCGGAATGACAGGCCAAATGGCTTTTTCCGCAGCCTGCTAAGCTTGTCCCTACCGATTTTCAAGAGCGTTGAGACAATGGCCCGGAGAGCATAAAATACTCTGGCCCGGCTTGGCTGGAACCAAACAGCATTAGCGGCCAAGCTTGTAATGGCTTGAGTGATCCTATAAATACAGCGTGAAGCCGGAGCGGCGGAAGGTATTCTGCGGCTTCGGTTATTCCTTCCCCAAGAGGTGAACTGTGAAACGCTCAGAAATCAACGCTATTATGCGTGACGCCAGCGATTTCATTCGGCGCAGTGGTTTTTATCTGCCGCCCTTTGCTTATTGGACGCCTGCCGATTGGGCGTCGAATGCGGCCATGGCGCAGGAAATCGTGGAAAGCCAGATGGGGTGGGACATCACCGACTTTGGTCACGGCAACTATGCGAAAGACGGGCTGTTCCTGTTTACCCTGCGCAATGGGTCCCCCGAGAGTCTTAAGACCATGAGAGGAAAGCTTTATTGCGAGAAGATCATGATTGTGGACGTCAATCAACGGACACCCATGCATTTTCACTGGACGAAAGTCGAGGACATTATCAATCGAGGCGGGGGTGAGTTGGTGATTAGGTTATTCAACTCTACTCACGATGAAGGTTTGGCCGATACTGACGTCACAGTAAGTACCGATGGTCTGAGACGTGTCCTAAAGGCCGGTGATACGGTGGTGTTGAGTCCGGGAGAAAGCATCACCCTCCACTCCCGCCTCTACCATGAGTTTTGGGGTGCGAAAAGCCGAGTCTTGGTGGGAGAGGTCTCGCTCGTGAATGATGACCGAACTGATAACCGCTTCTACGAGCCTGTTGGCCGCTTCCCAGAAATCGAGGAGGATGAACCACCCCTGCACCTTTTGGTCGGAGACTACACGAATTACTGCCAAGGCCTCTTCGGTCATCCCCAGTATGCTGCATCATTGTAACGAATTAGTCAGACACGACATCCCACCCGTCTAGACGCTCTAACAAAGGGCTTTGGTGGCCGAAAGCCACCACTTGGTGCAATTCGGCCAGTCACACTCCTCACCATCGGCCAGCTACTGTCGGCAAAGCGCGACAGCAATTCGCTCCGGGCATGTCGTAGCAGAGCCACGGTCTGCCATGGGCAGGAGAAGGGTGAATACATCACATAGACGCGGAGCGGCAGGGTGAGCAGTGAGCCTACCCGGGCGCAAGATGAACCAAGGTAAGGCTTTCACGTCCTCGCAGACATGGACGTACCATGCCGCGTAGCGTGCCTCGTGTTCGCCTGCGGTCTGGCGGGGGAGCATGTTCGCCGCGGCACATTCACCCACTCTACGAGCCCTCAGCCACCGATCCTGAGGCTTTGGCGTTCTGGTGAGCGAATTGCCTACCTAATGAACGGAAGGTGCTAGCGGGTCAGTTTGGAATTCTACCGGAGAGTCTATCCGTCGAGCGACCGCCCTCGTCGCGGCGTAGTGCCGTCCCCACACCAAACCGACCCATCACACGGGAGGTAGTCTATGCCGCGCAACTTAAGCCTCTTAAGTTTGCTTCTGTTGACGTTAGTGTGTTTTTCTTCTGCAACCCGGGCCACGGAGCGGCTTCGGATTGAACCGGGCACGAAAATTCCTGTTCGGCTTGAAAGCAGCGTGGGAACCAAAGAATTTTACCAGTGGCACTCCTTCGGCAATGTGCGCACGGTTTCGGGAACGCTGATGCAGGACATGGTCACCTCCGACGGCCTGGTGGCGCTCCCGGCAGGCACCAGGATCCGGGTCGCCATACTCGAGACCAAGCGCGCCGGACATATTACGGGCAGATCGCGCTTGCGGCTGGGCCTTTACTCGGTGCGTACCGCGGACGGTGAAGTGATCCCCCTCGACGGCTACCCCACGAATTTGGACCGCCGCAAGGTGGACCGCGAGGGCACAGCGCACGGCCACCGGGGACTGGTGAAAGATGGGGCTGTGGACTTTGGATCAATGGTTATCGGCGCGGGCGCCGGCTTCGCGGCGGCCGGGCCGGTGGGTGGAGCCGTAGGCGCCGGGGGCGGTCTAGTGGTCGCCGCAATCTGGACTGTGGCGCGACGCGGCCCCGACCTGGTGGTTCCTGCCGGCACCGTGGTGGAATTCGTGATTGGCCGCCCGGTTTCACTCGTTGCCACGGGTGACGTGGTAGATGACGGTCCCAGGCTTCATCCGTCCACGTGGGGTCGCGGCCGGGTGATCCCGCCCTCGGAGGATTTGCTGGCGCTGGCTGACCAGGTGGAAACCGATCCCGACGGCGTGCTTCAGCAGTTGAAGCAGATCAAGTTCAGAGACCGCCCGAGCGTAGATCGCGCCTTTGCAAAGTACATGCAGGCGGTGGCGCGCTTCCAAAAAGGCGACCACAGCAAGGAAACGCTCAACCTGATGCGGGAGGCCTATAGGGAGGCCTACAGCTCGGCGCTGCCTACTCAGGCGCGTGCGGAGATGGCCCGCAACTTGATTTTCATCCTGCGCGCCACGGAGAAAGATTGGGAACGCGACCCGCTCCTGAACGATCCCCAGGTGCAGGCCGCACTGGTGGAGGAAAGCCAATGAGGCCCGCCTTATTTCTGACTCTGCTAGCTTGCGCACTGGCCAGCGTGGCGCTGGCCCAGGCGCCTGGTCCAGGCAATCTTCCTCCGCCGCCCCCCTCGGGCGTGGCGCCACCGCAGCTGGCCCCTGACACCACCGGGGCTGTGCCGGAGGCCGCGCCCGCCGCGGCTTCTGAAACTCTTGCAACCACGCCTGCGGATACGCAGGGGGCGCGCGAGACGCCTGTAGATTCTGAAACCTTTGATGTGCGCGTGCACCGCCGCCTTGAGGAGTACAACCAACGTCGCGAGCAGCGCGAACACGAAATGGCCGCTTATGCTGATGCGAGTGGCGGCGACCCGGGTCTGGAGCGCTTCGCCGACCCGCGTAGGGTGCAGGTGGAACTCAAAGACGAACTGGATCGCGAGCAGACCAGCGAGCAACTGGCTAACGACTATGCGGAACAGGCCCGCGAAGTCCTCAGCAAGGAGCAGGCGGTTCAGGACTTCATCACCAAGCGCGGCAAGGCGCTGGATGACTTGAGCAAGCAAGACGGCGCCGTCCGTCGCCAGGATCTTGAGGTGGCTCTCGCCAATCTGGCCCGTCTGCCTGAGTCGCCCGAGATTCAGGCGCAGATGCGCGAAATCGACAGGCGGCTGTCCGAGGCCGAACGCCTCGAGAAGGATTTGCCGGCCCGGCGGACGCGCGCTCAGCAGGAAGCCGCCGGAGCCGCTGAAGAACTCGCCAAGCTCAAGGATCTCGAGCGGTCTTACGAGAACGAGTCCAAGGCCTTCGCGGCCGACGCGCTCTCGGCCCACAACAACCGGCTGGGATTGGCAGACAGGCTCGAATACTATCTCGTCCGCACCCAGGCTGAAGAGGTGCTCGAGGAGGGCCGCAAAGCCACACAGTCCGTGCAACACCTCTCGGCCAGCCCTGCGGTCGAGAGAACCCTCAACAGCTCAGGGTCAACCTCCGACTCGGACAGTGACCTGGAGCGGTTGAGGAGTTGCATACAACAGTCCGGCGATGTGAAAGCTTGCCACGAAAAGGCGCGTCAGGCGCCTAAGGAGTAGCCTATGAACACGCATGGAAACTCAGGTTCAGGCCTCCCGGCGGCGCATTGGGCTCTATCCCTAGTCGCTGCCGGGGTTCTGATTCTGACGCGCGCTCCCGCCAGCCGCGCCGAGAGCCCCGACGCTCAGCTGGCGGCCCTGAGCAAACAGCGCGCCACGCTTTATCTTCAGGCTACGCGTGGTCCGGTCGCCAACCTCGTGAGCGACTTGAACCACCTGGCATTGCTGTCGGAGAAGTGCCGCGTCGATTATGGCGCCCAAGCGTGCGGCCTGTCCGACAAGCCCTTCGAGTCCGGCAAGCTCGAGGAGCGCTTTGCCTACTATGTCAAACAGCCTGTTGAGGCACACTCCAAAGGGCAGGAATTGAAAATTCAGCGGCGAAATTGGGCGGGGTCGAGCGCGCCTCCATCGAAGTGAAGCTCTCAGCTATCAGCGGTCAGCCGTCAGCCTTCGCTTGCCACATTGGGATGTTCCCGCTCATGGCTGATTGCTGAGAGCTGATGGCTGACCGCTGATAGCTGATGCATGGCTCGCATGAGACTCATTGACGCTTCCACTTGGCTGGCCTTCGTTGCAGCGGGGTTGTATCTCCTGGGTGCTGCGAGGCCACTTGCGGCGCCGCAGGAAGGCTCGAAGGGGCAATCTCCCACGCTTTCCAGGCGCGCCCGCTCGGCCAAACCCACTTGGCATTCCGGGCCGGCTACAACGTCGCCCCAGACCGAAGTCGTGCCTCCGCCTCCCGAGGCGCCACCGCCCGCAAAGTCACTGCTCCTCGGAGCGCAGGCAGAAGGGAAAAGACCCGAGATAACGAAGCCAGGGGCCACAGCTCCTGCCGGCTCGGGTTTCCTCACCATGAGCCCCTCGGCGAGTTCCAACGAGCCTGCGCCCACACTGAAGGCCCCGCGACGCGACGCCTCAACCGCTACCGATCCAGAACTCCAGCGCATCCGGAATGAACTCAATCATCTGCGCAACGATGCTGGGGCGCGTCGCGCCTTCTTCGACGAACTGCGCCGCGCAGTCGAGCAGGTACGCTCCGGCCTGCGGGATGAAAGTTCGCAAAACCCTGTCCCACCGTACCCGGCTACGTCCCTTTCTCCTGAGAATTCCGGCGAACCTTCCCACCCGCCGGCTGCGAACGACCCGGGCGGCACACCTCCGGCGAGCCCCCCAAAGTCCTTGGGCACGCATCGCGGTAGCCTCGATCGAGCTGCCTACCTACGCGTGGTTCGCAACGCCAAGGCTAACGGAGCGCCTGTCCCTCTGGCCCTGGGCGTAGCCTGGATCGAGTCTCACTTGCAAACTTACCCGCCCCGCGGGGCCGCAGGAGAAGTGGGGATGTTCCAGATTCTGCCGGCGCGTTGTCGCATTGAAGGCTGGTCGCCCGAGCGCCTGAAGGAGCCGGAATTCAATGCCTGGCTGGGCACCCGGCTGCTGGCGCGTTACTACCGGGAAGAGGGCAGTTGGGCGCGTGCCGCTGCTAAATACGTCGCCGGCCCCGCAGTCTTCGCTCGGAGTTACTCCCAAGATCTGTGGGCCTACATCAACTGGTATGCAAGTTCGGTGGACAGCTATGCCGGATACTTTTCACGCTACCAGAGCTGAAATCTACGGATGGGGCCCGGTGTCATTCCGAGCGTAGGGAGGAATCCCGCCCTGGTTTGTGGAGGAAGAAATCAGAGCAAGATCCCTCACTGCCATGAAAATGGTTGTGCCGAAGGCACCTTGGAGTGCGGTATCCGTCAGCCGACGGACAGCTATTGATACCTGTATAAGTAATGTCCTATGTCAGGCGCAAGAAAAGCGGGCTGTGACGGAGGAAGGAGCGGAGTAGCGGTTCGTTCCTCTGCATGGCGCGGGCATGCCGATGGGTCATGGCGGCC
>Ga0315282_10003389_pt1 | contig 28637 bp, 21 predicted proteins | sample YL17G07_20_MG_FD_203693 | JGI IMG/M metagenome (GOLD analysis project Ga0315282, IMG submission 203693) | Sediment microbial communities from Yellowstone Lake, YNP, Wyoming, USA - YL17G07_20 | ecosystem: Environmental > Aquatic > Freshwater > Lake > Sediment | place: USA: Wyoming | collected... | reverse complement strand
GCCGCAGGCGGGCCAGGGGCGCCTCGAGGCGACGCTGCGGATGTATCTCGAGCCGAAGGAGGAGTTCAAGCAGATCTTCAACGAGGGGTGGCGCAACCAGCGCGATTACCTCTACGTGCCGAACATGCACGGCACCGACTGGGCGAAGGACAAGCAGATGTACGGCCAGATGCTGCCGTTCGCGATGCACCGGGCCGACCTCAACTATCTGCTCGACATGATGGGCGCCGAGATCGCGATCGGGCACTCGTACGTGCGCGGAGGCGACATGCCCGAGGTGCCGCAGGTGTTGGGTGGGTTGCTGGGCGCCGACTTCGCCATCGACGGTGGGCGCTACAAGATCACCAGGATCTACGACAACGAGAGCTGGAACCCGGATCTGCGTGCGCCGCTCGCCGCGCCCGGCGTGGACGTGGCGGTGGGCGACTACATCCTCGCCATCAACGGTGTCGAGCTGAGGGCGCCCGATAACATCTATCGCCTGCTCGATGGCACCGCCAACCGGCAAACGGTGCTCACCGTGAACAGCAAGCCGGCCATGGACGGCGCGCGGCTGGTGACCGTCGTTCCCGTGGCGAACGAGCAGGGGCTACGCACGCGGGCGTGGGTCGAGTACAACCGCCGCCTCGTGGACAAGCTGTCCGGCGGCCAGCTCGCCTACGTCTACCTGCCGAACACCGGGCAGCCGGGGTACGCCAGCTTCAACCGCTACTACTTCGCGCAACAGGACAAGAAGGGCGCGATCGTCGACGAGCGGTTCAACGGCGGAGGCTCGGCGGCCGACTACATCATCGACGTGCTGCAGCGCGACTTCGACGGCTACTTCAACAACGTCGCGGGCAATCGCGATCCGTTCACGAGCCCGGCGGCCGGCATCTGGGGCCCGAAGGTGATGATCATCAACGAGATGGCCGGGTCGGGCGGCGACCTGATGCCCTACATGTTCAAGCACCGGAAGATCGGGCTACTCGTCGGCAAGCGTACCTGGGGCGGGCTGGTGCACACCGCGGACACGCCGACCTTTGTGGATGGGGGCTCGATGATCGCGCCTCGCGGCGGCTTCTTTGCGCGCGACCTCAGGTGGGCGGTCGAGAACGAGGGCGTGGCGCCCGATGTCGACGTAGAGAACTGGCCGAAGGACGTAATCGCGGGACACGATCCGCAACTCGAGCGGGCGGTGCAGGAGGCGATGCGGCTGCTGAAGGAGCACCCGGTCGATCGGGCGACCAAGGAGCCGCCGCCGCCGACATGGGGGAAGCGCAGCAAACCGATCGGCTGACCGCCCCCGGACAGGAACCTGTCCCGTTTGGTTGTCAGCGAGGAGGAACTGCCGTGACTCGACAGTGGTCCAGTCTGTCTGCATTCGTGCTCGCGACCGCGTGTGTGGCCGCGCTCGCCCTGAACGTGTCGGCGCAATCGGCAGCCCAGGGCCAGCCGAAGGGCGCCCAGAGACCCGCTGCCACGACGCCCCAGGAGCCGGCCGCGTCGAAGCCGCCCGCCGCGCCGAAGGGCCCGTTCGACCAGCTCGCCTTCCGGGAGATCGGCCCCGCCTCGCCTTCGGGCCGCATCGACGACTTCGCGGTGCTCGAGCGCAACCCGGTGATCTTCTACGTCGCGGCCGCGACGGGCGGCGTCTGGAAGACCGTGAACGCGGGCACCACGTTCGAGCCGGTCTTCGACAATGAGGGGAGCGCCTCTGTGGGTGACATCGCCATCGCGCCCGACGACCCCAACCTCGTCTGGGTCGGCACCGGCGAGAACAACAACCGCCAGAGCTCGTCGTGGGGCGACGGTGTCTACAAGTCCACCGACGGCGGCGCGACCTGGAAGACCATGGGCCTCCCCGAGTCCCGCCAGATCGCCCGCATCATCGTCGATCCCGTCGATCACGACGTCGTCTACGTCGCCGCTCTCGGCAACCTGTGGGGATCTGGCGGCGAGCGCGGCATCTACAAGACGGCCGACGGCGGGCTGACGTGGACGCGGGTCTTGTTCGTGGACGATGAGACGGGCGCGACCGAACTCTTGATGGACCCGTCGAACAACAAGACGCTCTATGCAGCCACGTACCAGCGCCGGCGCGCGACCTGGGGCTTCAACGGCGGAGGGCCGGGCAGCGGCATCTGGAAGTCCACCGACGCCGGCCGGACGTGGACGAAGCTGGCGAAGGGGCTGCCCGAAGGGCCGCTCGGCCGCATCGGCCTCGACGTCTACCGGAAGAACCCGAGCGTCGTCTACGCGCGCGTCGAGCACGCGCGCGAGTCGGGCGTCTACCGGTCGGACGATGCGGGCGCAAGCTGGACGAAGCTGAGCAACGTGAATCCCCGGCCGATGTACTTCAGCCAGATCCGGATCGACCCGACCGACGACCACCGCATCTACGTGCTCGGCGTGCAGCTCCACGTGTCGGATGACGGCGGCCGGACGTTCCGCAACGACGGCGCACGGCTCATCCACGTGGACTTCCACGCCATGTGGATCGACCCCGCCAACTCCGATCACCTGATGATCGGCGGCGACGGCGGAGTGGGGATCTCTCACGACCGCAGCAAGACGTACGTCTGGCTGAACAACCTGCCGCTCGCGCAGTTCTATCACGTCGCGTACGACATGAAGCGGCCGTACACCGTATGCGGCGGCCTGCAGGACAACAACACGTGGTGCGGGCCGAGCGCCGTCCGCAACCTCAGCGGCATCGCCAACGACGACTGGTTCGTCGTCTCGGGCGGCGACGGGTTCATGGCGCAGATGGATCCGAGCGATCCGAACATCATCTACGCGGAGTCGCAGGACGGCCGCATGAGCCGCATCGACCGGGTAACGAACGAGCGCAAGGCGATCCGCCCCGAACCGCCCGAGGGCGAGAAGCCGTATCGCTGGAACTGGGACACGCCGGTGGTCGTCTCGCCCCACGATCCGGCGACCGTGTTCGTCGCCGCCAACCGCGTGTTCCGCTCGACCGATCGCGGCCACTCGTGGAAGGCCGCCAGCCCCGATCTGACGAGCGGCGTGGACCGCGAGACGCTGTCGCTGATGGGGGTGGCCGGCAAGGAGATCGCGCTGGCAAAGAACGACGGCGTGTCGGCCTACGCCACGCTGGTCACCTTCGCCGAGTCGCCGAAGAAGGCCGGCATCTACTGGGCCGGATCGGACGACGGGCTCGTGCAGGTGTCGCGCGACGCGGGAGCGGACTGGACGAACGTAACGGCGAAGATCGCGGGCCTGCCGAAGAACGCGTACGTGTCGCGCCTATCGCCGTCGCGCTTCGACGAGGCGACCGCCTACGCCACGTTCGACGACCACCGGCTCGGCGACTTCGGGACCTACGTCTACGCGACGACCGACCTCGGCACCACGTGGCGGTCGATCGCCGGCGACCTGCCGAAGGGCCAGGTGGCGCGGACGATCACCGAGGACCTGAAGAACCCGGACGTCCTCTACCTCGGCACCGAGACGGGGCTGTTCGTGACACTGGACCGCGGGCGCTCGTGGCAGCGCGTGAAGGCGAACCTGCCGACGGTGCCGGTATACGAGATCACGCTGCACACGCGCGACGACGCGATGCTGCTGGCGACGCACGGTCGCGGCGTCTGGATCCTCGACGACCTGACGCCGATCCAGCAGTACGCGAAGGCACGGACGACCGACGCGTTCGTGTTCGAGCCGCCGCCGGCCTTCGAACGCAACCCATCGAACGAGCGCATGCGCGAGTTCGAAGGCGACCGGCGCTTCCTGGGCACGAACCCGCCATCCGGCGTGGCGATCACCTACTGGCTGAAGAGCGCGGTCAAGGACGTGAAGCTGATCGTGCGCGACGCGAGCGGCAGCCAGGTGCGCGAGATCGCCGGCGATGCCACCAAGGGCAAGGGCGAGGCGGGGCTGAACACCGTGGTGTGGGACCTGCGCGTTCAGCCGCTGCCCCCGCTGCGCAATCAGCCGCCCTCTGGCGGTCCGGGCGGCGGGGGCGGTGGGTTCGGCGGCGGCGGGGTGAACGGCCCGCTCGTCCTGCCCGGTCCATACAAGGTGAGCGTGGTAACCGGCAGCCGCGAGGTCGAGGCGCGGACGGTCAATGTGTCACCCGATCCGGAGATCAAGATCGCGGATGCGGATCGCAAGACGCACTTCGAGACGGCAATGGGGCTGCACCGCCTGCAGGCAACGGCCAACGAGGCGTACGACGTGGTGGCGACGCTCAACCAGCAGTTCGGCGCGATCAGGGACCTGCTGCGCGCGGCGAAGGACGTCCCCGGTCCCGTGCAGGCAAGAGTCGACGCGTTCGAGAAGCAGCTCACGCCGCAGCGCCGGCAGTTCGGTGTGACGGCTGGTGGACTTGGCGGACCCGGTGGCCCAGGCGGCGCTGGAGGAGCGGGCGGCGGAGGCTTCCCGTCCGAAGGCGGGCCGCCGATGGTCAACCTGCGCACCCGGATTGGTCAGCTCAAGGGCGGCATCATGGCATCCACATCGCTGCCAACGGAGGTCCAGGCGCGGATGATCGAGGAATCGCGGATGGCGCTCTCGAAGGCCGTCGGCGAGGTCAACGCGCTCATCCCCGCGATGGACGCCCTGTACAAGGACCTCGAGGCGTCCGGGGTGCACGCGCCGCTGCCCGAGCCGGTGAAGCCGATCACGACGCAGACACGCACCGGCGACAAGATGTAGGGCGGACTTCGGTTCGCCCTCCCCGTCGTTCCTCGGCGTCGGGCTTCGCGATCGACCGGCGGCGCTGCAAGATCACCAGGTTCTATCAGGGGCCGATTACCTGCAGGAGTCCCGGCCGGGCCCCCACGACCGCCTGTAGCGGAATCGATCGGTCGAAGGTGGCGAGCACCCCGCCTCTCTGTTGCGCCAGGCCCAGCAGGTAGACGTCGGTGACCTGCCTGGATCCGCCGAGCATCGCCGGATTGAACGCCGCCTCATCGGTGAGCGAGAGGGCCTCGAGCCAGAACTGGTGATGACCGCTGGCCTTGAACCGCCGGAGCGCGTGGACGACGGCGGGGGCCCCGACACCGGCACCGTACGCGGGATGCGCGAGCACGCGCACGAGACCGTTTTCCGTCAGCGCACAGGTGGCCCAGCCCGCCTCGCGGTGTTCAGCGAACCAGTCGTGCGCGAGGTCGTGGTGCACGTGATTCGGGTCGAACAAGGCGACGAGAACGTTCACGTCGAGCAACGCCACACTCGTCATGTGTCGTCGCGCAGGTCGTTGACCAGCTTCATGGTGGGCCGCTTCTGCCCTGCCGGACGCCGGGGGAGAAGCGGCACGCCGTTGCGCACACGCGCGGGGCGCGGTGCCTCCAGGGCACGCCGGGCCAGGTCCGACAAGACCTTTCCGGCCGTGCTGCCCCGCGCCGCCGCCATCTCCTTGGCCGCCTGCAGGATGTCGTCGTCGATGTCGAGCGTGGTCCGCATGCCGGGATCATCACGCATCACGCATCAGATGTCAACCTGCGGTCACACCCCTCTGGCGATTCGACGCTCTCCAGGAGTGGAGCATCGGGGACGACCTCGGTGCAACGAGATCAGCGATGCGACTCTGGTAGCGGGGCTCCTGGCCGCGCACGCCGTTGCTCACCTTGTTGGATTCATGGTCCCCGGGTGACTCCTCACGTCTGCCGACGTGCCTTGGGTGATTTCAAAACCCGCAGGCGGGTGGCGGCGAGCGCGGCGCCCCACCCGCGCCGCCAGGTTCTGAAACCAGTTGTACTCTGTCAGACGCGTGCGGCGACACACGCCGGGAAGCCCTGGCACGAAGGAGCCCGCCACAGCGAGCCATACTGGCGAGCCCGCTACTCGTACCTCAGCGCGCGCATGGGATCCACCCGTGACGCCCGCTGCGCCGGGATGAACCCCGCACCGAGCGCCACCAGGCTGAGGACCACGACGGAGGCGCCGAGCACCGACGGGTCGGAGCCCTTCAGCTCGAAGAGCAGCGCCTGGGCGGCCCGTCCCAGCCACACGGCTGCCCCGAGGCCAACGACGCCGCCGACGACCGTCATCCACCCCACCTGCCTGAGCACCATGCCGCGGACGCGGCCCGGAGCGGCGCCCAGCGCCATGCGGAGGCCGATCTCCCTCGTTCGCTGCGCCACGGTGTAGGCGAGCACCCCGTACAGGCCCACGGCCGCCAGCAGTGTCGCAAGGACCGCGAAGCCGGCCGACAGCAGGCTGATCAGACGATCCACGAACACGTTCTCACGCACCTGCTCGGGCAGCGTCCGGAGATTCTCGACCGGCAGGTTCGGGTCGAGCCGTTTGACCACCTTGGGGATGATGGCGAGCAGCTGCTCCGGCTCGAGCGACGTGCGCACGTAGAACGTGAGAAACCCGAGGCCGTCATCCTGTCGGTACGGCGTGTAGAACTGCGGCGGGACCTTGTCCTTCACCTCGCTGTACTTCGCGTTCTGCACCAGGCCGACAATCTCCACGTCGAGCTTCCGGTCGGCTCCGTGGCCGATCCTCTTGCCGACGGCGTCCCGCCCAAGGTTGAACTTCTGCGCGAACTGCTCGTTGACAATCGCCACCTTCGGCGTGCCGGCCGCATCGGCGCGCGTGAACTCGCGGCCGGAGACGAGCGGGACCCCGAGCGTCCGGAAGTACGCGGGACCGATTTCGTTGTAGCGGGAGTCGACGTCGGTGTCCGGTCCCGCGTTGAAGCCTTGGACGGCCACCGAGCTGCCCCAGTTGCTGCCGGAGAGCAGCGGCACCAGCGAGGCGGTGACGCCGGTCACGCCTGGCACGGCCGCCAGCTCGTCCTCGAGACGTTCGAACAGCGCGAGCGAGCGCTGGGGCGCATAGGCGTTCAGCTCGGGCGAGATGCCGAAGGTGACCACGTTGTCCACCTTCAGCCCGAGGTCCACCCGACTGACGTTGAAGAGGCTCCTGGTGAACAGCCCGGCCGAGACGAGGAGCGCCATCGAGAGGGCGATCTGCACGGTGGCCAGGGTCGTGCGGAACCGCGCCGCCGCGCGCGCGCCGCCCGGCTGGCCGGCCTGCCCCTTGAGCGTCAAGGCGAGATCGGGGCGCGTGCTGTGCAGCGCCGGGAAGAGCCCGAAGAGCAGCCCCGTCGCGAGCGTGACTACCGCGGCGAAGAGCAGCACGCTCGCGTCGAGCCCGAACTGGAAGTGCGTGGCGAATTCGGCGGGCATGAGCGATGCGATCACGTCCAGCGTCCAGCGCGCCACGAGGAGTCCAACGAGGCCGCCGAACACGGCGAGCAGACACGACTCGGTGAGCAGTTGCGTGATGAGCTGCCATCGGCCCGCCCCGATGGCCAGACGCACCGCCATCTCGCCGGCGCGGGTCGCGGCGCGCGCCAGCAGCAGGTTGGCGATGTTGGCGCACGCGATGAGCAACACGAAGGCGGTCACGCCCAGCAGCAGGGTCAGCGGAGCCTTCGCCTCGCGGTGCAGCGAGCTCTGCCCGCGCGCGCCTTCTTCCACGGCAATCTGCCTGGCCCTGAACCGCTTCATCGTCTGGTCGCTCATGCCCTTCTGGAGCGGCGCCTCGACGTCGTTGAGCGTGGCGCGGTACGGCACGTTGATCGCCGCGCGCGCCTGCTCGAGGGAGACGCCTGGCTTGAGACGCGCGAAGAGGTAGGCCCAGTAGCTGCGGCGGTTGTCGAAGGTGCTCGACGTACCGGGTGGGCCCGGTGAGACCATGAACGGCTCCATGAGCTCGCGCATCGTGATGGGCACGAAGACCTCCGGCTTCAAGCCCTGCGTCGTCCCATCGAACCCGCGCGGTGCGACGCCGACAATGGTCATCGGCTGGCCGTTGACGATCAGCGCCTGGTTCAGCACCGCGTGACTCTCGTCGAAGCGGCTGCGCCAGCCCTCGTAGCTCAGCACGACCACGTGCGACTCGCCGATGACCCGGTCGTCGCCCGGCGCCAGCAGACGGCCGAGGGCCGGCTGCAGGCCGAGCACCGGGAAGTAGCTGCCGGAGACGAGCAGGCCTTGGCCGCTCAGCGTCTGCCCCCGATAGGCCAGGTTGGCACCGAACGCCCGGTGCGCGGCAATGCCGGTGAAGACCGTCTGCACGCGCTCGAGATCGCGGAACATCGGGTAGCTGAAGACCGCGTCGCAGTCGCCCGCCTCGTTGCACGACTGCGACCCCGGCTTCGGCCCCGGCGCGGCCAGGTTGACCAGCCGGCCCGGCTCCTGCACGGGCAGGGCGCGGAGGAGCATCTGGTCGAAGAGCGAGAAGATGGCCGCGTTCGCACCGATGCCGAGCGCCAGCGAGACGATGGCGACGATGGTCACAAAGGGGGTTCTGAAAAGGGTGCGCAGCGCGAGCTTCAGGCTGATCATGGGATGTTCCCGGCTTCCGCCTCTCGGGTCTCGGCTCTCGGACCCCGGCTGCCGACACCGGCCCTCACCACGGATCCTAGCGGCATCGTACACGTTTCGCCGGCGGCGATGTGTAAGAGCCCTCTCATTTGACTGGATCGCGAGGGCGAACGTTTGCCGGAAGGTGGAAGGCGCGCGATGACGGAAGAGGGAGGGGCGCAGGCGCGCCCCGCCCGGGCCACCCGCGGGTCGCCCCTACGCGGGTGCGCGGATCACAGGATCAGGCCTGACCAGCCGCGCGAGCCGCCTGCCGCCGCTCGACGGCCTGCCGGATCCTCCGGATCGAGCACCACTCCTTGTGCTCCTCGACCGGCATTCCGCACTCGACGCAGATCCGGATGCGCTTCTTGGGTCCGGCGCTCTTGAACCCGAACATCTTCCTGAGGATGGACATCTCCGCCTCCCGCCCGATCGGGGCAACGCCGTTACCAACCGATACGTCAGATGTGCCCGATTGGTTCCCGCGGCGCAGCGCGACGCTCGGCGCGCCCGGGCAAGGCCTTGACTGGTCCCGTGCCCGAGCGAACCTTTCAGGCACCGCCCCCGTCAAACGTCGCGAGGAGAACCAACCCGCTGACACGTCGCGGACGACGAGCTGCCTTCATCCTCGGGATGCGATTGAGGTCTTCACGCTGAACGTCGAGGACCATCCCGACTCGTTCAACGCGCACGACAGCCTGGGCGAAGCGTACGCGGCACATGGCGACCGCGAGCTCGCCATCAAGCACTACCAGCGGTCGATCGAGCTGAACCCGGACAACACGAACGGAATCGAAGCACTCAAGAAATTACGGGGCGGGCCAGAGCACTGAGCGCCAGCCTTTAGCGTGACCGCGTGTCCCGCCTTCGGACAGCGGAGCTCGCCGTCCCGGCCCGACCGCGCGATCGTCTGGCCTGGCCCCTGGCAGGTCTCTGCCCCCCCGCCCGGCGATCGCCGGCTCGGAAGCCACGCCGGCCGCCGGCACCCAGGCGTTCGCCCACCTGCTGATCGCGTCCAGTGACGGCTCCAGCGCGCGCCCCTTCTCCGGTCCGGGTCAGAACCGGTCGATGATCGTCACCTGGAAGGCGCGCGGCGGCTGGCGGTTGAACTTCCGCAGGAAGTCTGCCGGGGCGTACTTCCGGTTCGCCCCGGTCGCGTACTGCTGGAAGTCGCCGGCGTTCAGCACGTTGAAGACGTTGACGGCCGCCTCGATCTCCTGCGGCCCCAGGTTGAAGCGCCGCCCCACCTTGACCTGGAGCGCCTTGACCGACTGGTTGCGGATCTGCCCCTCTCCGCGTGTCGGGTAGGCGAAGCGGATCGTCGTGGCGAGAGGATTCGCGGCAGTCAGGCCGTTGGCCAGCCTGATCTGCGATGGCCCGTACGTCGGGTCCGCTGTCGCGATTCTGTCGATGATCGGTCCCGAGTTGTCGCCGGCGCTCAGGATGAAGCTCCCCGCCAGGCTGAGCTTCAGCGGAGCGGGCGCGAGGTACTGACCGGCGACCCGGAAGGTGAAGGGCCGCCAGGAGGCGGTCGCAGGGCTCCCGCCGCCATCGAGCGTGTTGTACTCGTTGTTGCCCGCCGTCCGCGGGATCTCCCGGTTGTTCGCAAACGCGTTGGGCTGGATGTACCGCGCCGGGTCGTGCGGGTTCCACTCCCCGTCGAGCCGCTGCCACTGCCGGCTGAAGGTGGCCATCAGCTGGAAGCCGCGGGAGAGGTTCTTCGCGACCACCGCGTCGATCGCCGTCACGACGTAGTGGCTCCACGTGTTGTTGGTCTGCTGGTAGAACGTGCCCCGGTTCGGATCCACCCGGCCGAAGCCGCCGAAGGGCAGGCCGGGGCCGGACGGCCAGAAGCCGTTGATCTCCACCAGCGCCGGCGTGTGCCTGATGTAGCGGCGGATGCCGGACACGTCGAGGGAGATCTGACCAGGAAACTGCCTGCGGTAGCCGGCGACGAACTCGTCGATGTACGGCTGGTGCAGGTTCTTGTCGAACTCGAGCTCGGCAAGCTGGCGCGTGACCGGCGGCGTGACTTGCTGCAGCTCGAAGACGCCGTCGCCGTTCACGTCGTAGAGGTCGCGGATCTCGACACCGGGCGCCGTGGTGATCCCCGAGAAGGAGTCACGGCCGTTCACGATCTCGGTGACCCGGCTGTAGCTGCCGCGAACGATGTTGCGCGCATCCTCGGTGAGCAGGTACGAGGCGCCCACCCGCGGACCGAACTCGGTACTGCTCATCGTGGTGACGTCATAGAGGGCTTCCTTGCGCCGGATGATGTCCACCCGCATCCCGGCCGTCGTCGTGAGACGCGAGGACGGCCTCCACGAGTCCTGCAGGTACAGGGCGATGTCGGACGCGCGGGCAGCCCTTGTCTGGACGGTGTCCGGCGTCCGGTAGCGGCGATGGAACGGCACGAGCGCCGAATGAAGGTCGTTGGGATCGGCCAGGCGCACTTCCTCGAGCACGTACCCCGCGTTCTGGTAGACGTTGGTGATGTCGTAATGGCTGCGCGGCATCGCGTAGATGCCCGTCTTGAACTCGTGCGACCCGAGCCAGCCCTCGCGGAAGTACGTCAGGTCGGCGCGGAGCGTCAGCGCCGATGCCGGCGCCAGGTTGATGCTCTGCTGGTTGTTCATCGTGGCGAGCTGACCGGAGCCGGTCGGACGCCCGGACGAGATGAAGCTGCTCTGGTACACCAGGACCTGCGGGCCCGATCCGTTGAGATCCTTCCAGGTGTCCGTGTTCTCACGGCTCTTGTTGTTCCACGAGGCCAGCAGCTGTGTGGAGAGCCGGTTGCTCCAGACCGACGTGAACCTCGCCGTCACCAGCGATCCGCCGTAGCCGCTGTAGTTGAGACGCTGGGCCTGCAGCTCGCGGTCCGAGTTGTTGCGCTGCCGATCGTATTGGTAGATGCCCGAGAGCTCGTGCCGACTGCTGAGCTGCGACGTGATTTTCACGTAGGGCTGGTAGCCGCGCGAGTCGTTGTTGAACGGCTCGAAACCCGGCTTCAGCGCCTTGAGGTTGGCGATCTCCACGTCGCGCCGGCTGATGCCGTTCACCAGTCGGGCGACGCGCATGGCGCCGAAGAACCAGGTCCGGTCCCGCACGACCGGGCCGCCGATCGACGCGTCGAACTGCTTCACCTGCTGGATGGTCGGCACGCCGCCGCCTTCCCCCTTCATGGTGTTGTCGGAGTTCCAGTCGAGCGGCTGGAAGGTAAACGCCGCCGATCCCTTCACCTGGTTGCCCCCGCGCGGTGTCACGATGTTGACGACGACCCCGGTGGTGCTCGGCGACGATGCGTCGACGGCCCCGAGCTTGATCTCCACGTCGGCGATGGAGTCGCCGCTGAGCGACAACCCCGTTGCCGCGCCGTCGGCGAACGCGGAAGCGGGCGCGCCCTCAACGGAGAAGGAATGGTTGTAGACCTCCGCGCCCCGTGCGTAGTACACCATCTGGCCGCCGCCGGTATCGACGGTCCGGGAATTGACGCCCGGCGTCATGTCGATCGCGTCGCTCCAGATGCGGCGCGACGTGAGCGGGACCGCGCGGAGCAGTTGCCCGTCAATCGTGATCGCGTTGCCGGGCCGGCTCACATCCAGCATCGGGGTCTCGGCGGACACCGTGACGGTCTCCTGGAGCGTGCCGACCTTCATGACGATGTCCACACTGAACGTGCTGCCGGCGCGCATCACGATGCCTTCGCGCTTGTAGGTCGCGAAGCCGGAGAGCTCGGCCGTCAGCGCGTAGATGCCAGGCGGCAGGTTCAGCAGGCGGTAGTAGCCCGCGCTGTCGGTGACCGCGGTCACCGGGCGAATCAACTCCGCGCCCGTCGCCGTCACCGTCACCCCGGGCACCACGCCGCCCTGCTCGTCTTTCACGTAGCCGACGAGGCTGCCTTCGCCGGTTTGCGCGAACGCCGTCGCGCCCGAGACGATCACCCAGGCCAGCGCCACACACACAACCTTGCGATACATACTCCCCTCCCGGATTGAGTCGCAGAACGCCGGTTCACGGGATCACGCCGCTTGGTGACCTTGGAGAGATGGGGCAGGCTTTCACGCCTGCGTGGCCCCCGCCCGCTTTTCGCAGCCCGAAGCCCTACGCCACGACCGTCCGGACGCCGTGGCCCAGGTCATGAAGCCGGCTGCAGGCATCGAGCACGGCGCATTGGGAACTGGCGGTGATTCCACCGAAGAGGAGCCTCAGTCTACTCCTACCGGCCAGCGGCGGCGAAGATACTTCGAGGCGCACCCATCCCGGGCGAGGACCCTCTACATCAGGACAATCGTTATGACCGCGCAGCGGTCCTGAAGCCAGCGGGCTAGCGCAGCGTCAGATCGCCGGCCGTCAGCCGCACGTTCAGCGTGTAGCGCCCGGGTCCTTTCCACGAGAAGGAGCGGAACAGCCCGCCCTTCGAGACCTGGAACGGTTCGGCCGAGAGATCACCCGCGGTCACCGACGCGTGCACCGACGCGTAGTCGTCTGCGCGGCCCACCTCGATGTCGATGTCTCCCGCCCAGGATCCCACGTCCTTGCTGCCGGTGATCCCCTCGATCCGCAGGTCGCCGGCGCTCAGGCTGAGCTGCAGATCGGTCCGCTCCGGCAGCTCGACGATCACCTTGAAATTGTTGCGCGGCCCGCTGGTAGCGACCCTCGCCTCCGATCCGCTGGCCTGGATGTCCACCTTCACGCTCGCCATCCCCCGGGCCGTCCTGGTTTCCCACAGGACGCGGATCCGGTCGCCGGCCCCAGCTCGAACGGTGTAGTCGCCGGCCGACAGATCCATCCGGACCCGGCCCCCGGCCGCGAAGGCGCGTTCGCCCGACCCCTGCTCGGCCGCCGCGCGGCTGGCCGCCATGGGAAAGCCCGCCAGGAGCGCCAGCATGACAGCCACCCGACACCCGCGGTTCATGAACACACCTCCCTCCCCCCAAGACGAATGGCGCCGGCCAGCGGTTCGGGTGGGCGCCGAGCCGCCGAAGGAGTACGAACCGCATCCGCCCGCCAAGCGCACCAGTGCGGCAAGCAGGATCGTACCGGCCGACCCTGGATCGCGGTGGCGACTCATAGTAGTATGAGTGTATGAGTCGACGCCTCCAAGTCCTGGTGCCGGAAGGCCTGGACGCGCGCATTCGGAAAGCTGCCCAGCGCACCCAGCTGTCGAAGGGCGAGTGGGTACGGCAGGCGATCGAGCGTGCCCTGGCCGAAGAGCGCCCGGCTGCGGACCCCCTCCAGAAGCTGGCGAGCCTCGGGGCGCCCACCGCGGACATCGAGCAGATGCTGGCTGAGATCGAGGCAGGCCGCGGGTGATGATCTTCATCGACTCGAACATCCCGATGTACGTCGCGGGCCGGGATCATCCGCTCCGCGAGCCTGCCCGACGCTTTCTCGAGCGGGTGCGTGCCGCGGAGGTGGAAGCCTGCACGAGCACCGAGGTGCTGCAGGAGATCCTGTACCGGTATGCGGCGCTCAAGCGCCTCGATCTCGCGCGCGAGGTCTACGACCTGTTTGTCCAGATCTGCCCGGTCGTCCTGCCCGTGACGCTCGCCGACACTGATCGCGCCAAACAGCTCATCGGCGGCGCGTCCGTGGTCGCCGTCAGGGACGCGATTCACGCCGCGGTGATGCTGAACAACGGAATCCGCCGCATCGCCACCTTCGACGCCGGGTTCGATCGCCTCGATGACATCGAGCGCATGCCGCTCACGTGAGGTCCCGCCACCAGGCGCCGCCGTCCCGGCGTACGCCCGGTCGTCGTCTCACGGAGGCGGGCCCGTGCAACCCGCCGTTGGGGCCACTGCGTGCCGGGCCGGGTCGGCGCGGTGGCCCGGGAGACATCAGAGCGAGGGTTCTTCCGTTCAGTACGCGCTCACCTTGACGAACGCGTGTGCGCTGCGGTGCTCGGCGAGCAGCCGCCGCTGCAGCTTTTTGCTCATGTAGACCTTCGACTCGGCATTGTCGTCCGGGTTCCGCTCGTACTTGATCACCTCGAACCGGAGCCGGTCGAGCGTGGCGCGCATCGCGTAGAACCGGTTCTTCGTCTTCACGACGATCTCGTGGAACCCTTCCCCGAGCGCCCACCGCTCCTGGCTCTCGGTGAGCGCCCGGAAGTGGCCCTGCCCCCGCCAGTCGCGGCGCGTGCCGCCGATCCAGCTATAGAGCACCCTCCGGTCATCGAAATTCACAGAGTCGCGCAGCCGCGCCACCAGGTCGACCAGCTTCGGCTCGCGCTCCTCGGGAAAGATCTGGTGCGACACCTTGAAGGCAACCGGGACGATCGTCTCGGGGTCGTCCGGGAGAGGCGCCGTGGCGAGCAGGATCAGATGCGGCCGGTTTGCCAGGCGGCGCACGATCTCGGCTGCCGTCTTCTTGCGGTCGAACTCGCCGAAGTACTCCTCGATGTACTGGATCTCGAGGGCACCCTGGTCGAGGGGATACTGAAGGATTCGGAAATTCACCCGTCTGGACTCTGATGCGACTGGGGCTCCTCTCATGGTACCGGGGGAGGACGTGACATCACAAGACCCGGTCCCTGTGCCCGGTCCCCTGCCTTGATGCTAGAATCTCCCCGCTCATGATTCCCCCCGGCAACCCATCCCGGGCGCCCGTCGCCCTGCTGTGTGTGCGAGGCTGCTCAATGAACACGATGTCCCGTCGCTCATCGCCTGTCCGGTGGTCGCTCGCCCTGCTCGCCCTCGCCTTCGCGCTGGCGGGCGCCTCTCGCCCGGCCGGCACGCGGCTGGCCGCCCAGGCCGGCCCGAATGCCGTGGTCGACCCGACGCTCTATCAGGACCTCCAGTGGCGGTCGATCGGGCCGCACCGCGGTGGCCGCGTCACCTCCGTGGCCGGCATCCGCACCCAGCCGAACGTCTTCTACGCCGGCGCCGTCGGCGGCGGCGTGTGGAAGACCGAGAACTACGGCATCACGTGGCGCCCGGTGACCGACGGGCAGATCGCGACCGGCTCGATCGGTGCCATCGAGGTCGCCGACTCGAACCCCAGCACCATCTACGTGGGCACCGGCAGCCAGGCGATCAGAAGCAACGTGATCCTCGGCCTGGGCGTCTATAAGTCCACCGATGCCGGCAGGACGTGGGCGTTCTCCGGGCTCAGGGACACCGGCCAGATCGGCGCCGTGCGCGTCCATCCCACCAACCCCGACGTCGCCTACGTGGCAGCGCTCGGCAATCCCTTCGCGTGGGGGCCCGAGCGCGGCGTGTATCGGACGAGGGACGGGGGGAAGACCTGGCAGAAGGTCCTGTTCATCAACGAGGAGACCGGCGCGGTCTCGCTCGCGATGAACCGGCAGAACCCGGACGAGATCTACGCCGGCGCCTGGCGCGCGCAGCGCCGGGGCTGGACCATCATCAGCGGCGGCCCCGCCGCGACCGGCGGCCTCTACAAGACGACCGACGGCGGCGAGCACTGGACGCACCTCTCCAACGGGCTGCCGAAGAACCTGATTGGCAAGGTGTGGGTGGACGTCGCGCAGTCGAACCCGAGGGTCGTCTACGCGATGATCGAGGCGCCGGGCCCCGAAGGCGGCCTGTACCGCTCGGACGACGCGGGCCAGAGCTGGAAGCTCGTGAGCAACGACCAGCGACTGCGCGCGCGGCCGTTCTACTTCGACTACGTCAACGTGAACCCGAAGGACGAGAACGAGGTCTGGGTCAACGAGCTGGCGCTGCACAAGTCGACCGACGGCGGCAAGACCTGGCGCGAGCTGCCGGTGCCGCACGGCGACAACCACGGCCTCTGGTTCAACCCGGACAACCCCGACATCTTCATCCAGTCGAACGACGGCGGCGCCAACGTCACCCAGGACGGCGGGCGGAGCTGGTCGTCCATCATGAACCAGGCGACCGCCGAACTCTACATGGTCGACACCGACCAGCAGACGCCCTACCGCGTCTACGCGCCGCAGCAGGACAACTCGACGGTCATCGTCGCCAGCCTGCCGCCCTCCTGGTGGCCGCTCGACGACCCGACGCAGGCGTGGGTCCAGGGCCCGGGCTGCGAGAGCGGTCAGATCCGGCCGATCCCGAGCGGGAAGATCGTCTACGGCGACTGCAAGGGCGAGTTCGGCCGCTACGATGTCGCGACCGGGCAGGAGCAGCACTACTGGATCTACCCGCAGCAGCGCTATGGGTTGAACCCGAAGGACCAGACGTATCGCTTCGTGCGGCAGGCGCCGATCGAGGTCGACCCGCACAACCCGAACGTCGTCTACCACGGGGCGCAGTACCTGATGAAGACGACCGACGGCGGCATCCACTGGCAGAGGATCAGCCCTGACGTGACGGCCAACGAGCCGGACAAGCAGGTGATCTCGGGAGAGCCGATCACGCGCGACGTGACCGGGGAGGAGGTGTACAGCGCGCTCTACGCCATCCGGGCCTCGCGGCTGGAGCCGGGGGTGATCTGGACCGGGTCGAACGACGGGCCCGTGTGGGTGACGCGCGACGGCGGGAAGACGTGGAAGAACGTCACGCCGAAGGACCTGCCGCCTGGCGGTCGCGTGCACACGATCGAGGACTCGCCGCACCGGAAGGGGTCGGCGTACATCTCGGTGTACCGGATCTACTTCGGTGACTTTCAGCCGTACCTCTACATGACGAACGACTACGGGCAGCACTGGACCCGGCTGACCGACGGCCGAAACGGCATCCCCGAGGATCACCCGATGCACGTCGTCCGCGAGGATCCGCAGAAGGAGGGGCTGCTCTACGCGGGCACATGGTACGGGGCGTTCGTGTCGTTCGATCAGGGGAAGCACTGGCAGACGCTCCAGCAGAACCTGCCGGCGACGCCGGTCACCGACATCAAGGTGCACCAGGACGACCTGGTGATCTCCACGATGGGGCGGTCGTTCTGGATCATGGACGACATCGCGCCGCTCCGGCAGCTTGCGGCCGGCTTGGTGAAACCGAAGCCGACGTCGGCCGAGGCCCGAGATGATCGCCGTGGCGGCCGGGCTTCAGCCTGGCCGAGGCCGGACCCTGCCCCGCACCCTGATGCGGTCCTGGCCTCCCAGGAGAAGCCGGCGGCGGCGCCCGCGCAGTCTGCCGCTCCAGCCGCGGCGCCTGCGCGCCGGGCCGCGAAGCGCACGATGGCTCCGTTCGATCCCGCCGCGCGCCTGTTCCTCTTCCAACCCGCCGACGCGTACCGGCTGACCTATAGCCCGGTCGTGGGCCGGGCCGACTGGCCGACCTATCCGCCCTCTGGCGCGCCAATCGACTACGTCCTGCAGTCGGCGCCAGGCGGCGAGGTGAAGCTCGAGATCCTCGACGCGGCCGGAAAGCCGGTGCGGACCTTCACGAGCGAGGCGCCGCGGACGGGCGGCCAGGAGCGGATGGGCCGGCGGTTCGGCGGCGGGTCGACGGTCGTGCCGAAGAAGGCCGGCATGAACCGCTTCCTGTGGGACCTGCGGTATCCGGGCCCGTGGACGGCCGCGACGCCCGAGGGCGGGCCGGGTGGGCCGCTGGTGCCGCCGGGCGTCTACACAGTCCGGGTGACGGCGGATGGCGCAACCCAGACGCAGTCGTTCACGGTGAAGGTCGATCCGCGCGTGACCAAAGCGGGCGTGACGCAAGCTGATCTCGTCGAGCAGGCGACGTTCTCGCTGAAGGTGCGCGATGCCATCAGCGACGCGCGCCGGCTGGCGGACCGCGTCCGCAAGGCGCTGGACGCGAAGACGGGTGACCAGGCGAAGCTCGAGGCGCTCTACGACAAGCTCGTGAACAAGCCGGGGCCGTACCCGGAGAACGAGCTCATCGCGCAGATCGAGAACATCGCGCGCGAAGTCGGCCAGGCGGATCAGAAGGTCGGCGCGAGCGCGTACGGGCGGTTCGCGGACGTGATGAAGGCGTTCGCGGCGATCAAGGCCGAGGTGGACAAGGTCACGCCCTGAGCCTCGTTGTCTTCCCGTCATAGGGGCCGGCCGCGCGGCGCTGTCGTCCCTGTCAGTCCGCGTCCTTCGTCGTCGTCGGGGCCGGCCTTCAGCCCGGCCCCGAGCGCTCGCCGGCGCTTCCGCAGGTGCCAGCCCGGTCGCCCGCAAACCCTGTGGCAGCTGACGCCGGTCGCGTGTCCATGGTTTGCTCGGCGACACGGTCTGCCGTCTGCGGCGAGTTCACCGCGCGGGTCCCGGCCGCTCGGACGCGGCCGATCATCAGCTGTCCACGATTCCTCTCGCTTTTGCTGAGACGGTGATGGGGGGCAAACAGCCAGAGTTCCGCGCTACGCTGGGATCGCACGACGGAAGGCGTCGAAGAAGGAGTGAACGGCCAAGGTCGACAAGGCCGCAGGGGCTGGGGTCGGGGGACATCCGCAGCGCCTCCGTCAGCCCGCTGAGCGGCGGTCTTGCGCGATTCCTGGTCCGTGATTACAATGTGATCACCATGGCGACCACTACCCGCATCGTCCGGATTGGCAATTCCCGCGGCATTCGCGTGCCCAAGGTGCTCCTCGAGCAGGCGCAGCTCCCGGAAGAAGTCGAGCTGCAAGCGGAGCCGGGGCGGTTGGTAGTTCGCGCCGTCCGGCGGACACGAGCCGGCTGGGCGGACGCCGCGCGCGCGATGCACGAACACGACGACGACCGGCTCCTGGACGCGCCGTCGTCCACGCGGTTTGATGAGGAGGGGTGGGAGTGGCGGTAACCCGCCCGAGGTTCGCGCGCGGCGACGTTCATCTCATGGGGCTCGACCCCACCAAAGGGAGCGACATCCGCAAGACGCGGCCTTGCCTCATCGTGTCCCCCGACGAACTCAATCGACATCTCCGCACCCTCATCATTGCGCCGCTGACGACTGGCGGCCAGGCCTACCCCTGGCGAGTGCCTTGCCGTTTTCAGAGCCGCTCAGGGTTCGTGGCTGTGGACCAACTTCGGACCGTCGACGTCGAGCGTCTGGTCAAGCGACTCGGGAAACTGGCCCCCGCCACGATCAGCGATGTCCTACGGATTCTCCAAGAGATGTTTACGGAGTAGTCGCGACACAGGCTGACACGCGCTTCCAGCCGCCTTGGGCAGGCCAAGCCAAGGTCGACAAGGGCGGAGATTGGACAGCGGAGGTACGATGAGAGGCAGGCGCTGGCTCGTCCTCGCGGCGGCGGCAAGCACTGGCATAGCGGTCATCCATCTCGTGATCCTGACGGTCGGACCGCGCGCGTACGCCTACTCCGGCGCGCCCGAGCTCGGCGCGCTAGCTGCCCAGGGGTCCGTGCTTCCCGCGGTCCTGATATTGCTGGTGGCCGCGGCCTTGATCGTCTTCGCGCTGTACGGGCTGTCGGGTGCCGGGCTGATGCGCCGGTTGCCCCTGTTGAAGACCGTGCTGGTGCTCGTGGGGACCCTGTACACGCTTCGCGGTCTCGCAGTGATCCCGGATCTGGTCCGCCTTGCGGCGGGGGCCGGATATCCGCTGCGGCAAACCGTCTTCTCGGCCGCGTCGCTGGCCATCGGCATCGTCTACATCCTTGGCACGACGCGCGCATGGCCGGAGCTACGGCCATCCAAAGACCGCCCCTGACGCCCGCCAGGGCCCCAGCCAGTAAGGGGCCCAGCTTCCCCGTGAGGGGAGATCGCAGGCCGCGACAATAGACGGGGACGAGCATCGTCACTACACACTTCACCTGGAGGTCGCCGTGCAGGACTACGTGGCGGAACTGTGGGAAACCGTTGAGAGGGGCGCTGCGGCGCTTCGGGCCATCCCCGACGAGGAGAGCGCCCGGCGTCCGGCCGCGGGCAAATGGTCCCCCCGCGAGATCATCGGGCACCTGATCGACTCGGCCTCGAACAACCATCAGCGGTTCGTCCGGGCCCAGTTCCAGGATCATCTCGTCTTTCCCGGTTACGTTCAGGATGCCTGGGTCAACGCCCAGCGTTATCAGGAGGCGCCCTGGCCGGAGCTGATCGCACTCTGGAGCGGCCTCAACCGGCATCTGGCGCGGGTCATGGAGGCTGTGCCGGCTTCCGTGCGAATGCGGGAACATCGGCAGCACAATCTGCACGAGATCGCATGGCGCACTGTTCCCCCGACCGAGCCGGCCACGCTCGACTACTTCATGCGTGACTACGTGGGTCACTTGAAGCACCACCTCAGGCAGGTCCTCGGCGCAGCGTGGGAGCCAGCCTCTTCCCCGGATGGTCCCGGCTACTGAGACCGAGAACGCGTCCTGACCAGACGAAGAACGAAGAACTGACAGGCCTCAGGCTTCGGCAGGAGAAGGCTTCGCAGGTAGAATCGAGACATACCAGCCCATGACATGTCCGTCCTTCAGGAGTGCCGAATGACGCGACGCCTTGCGATCCGGCTGCCCGTTCTGCTCGCCGCGCTGGTCCTGCCCGTCCTGGTGACGGGACAGGCCTCGAGCCCCGGTGTCGACGTCTCGCCCCGGGCCCGCCAGCTCCACATGAACGCGATCGTCGTCGACACGCATGCCGACACACCCCAGCGCATGCTGTACGACAAGACGTTCGACATCGGCGCGCGTCATCCGGACGGGAGCATCGACGCCCCCCGGATGAAGGAAGGGGGCCTGGACGCCGAGTTCTTCTCGATCTGGGTGCCGAGTACCCTCACGGGCCCGCCGGCGATCACGCGTGCGCTCGACCTGATCGACGCGGTCCGCCAGGCCGTCCGGACGCACCCGAACGATCTCGTGCTCGCCACCACCGCCGCCGACACCCGCCGCGCCGCCGCCGGCCACAAGATCGCCGCACTGATAGGCATGGAAGGCGGTCACATGATCGACGACGACCTCGGCGTGCTGCGCGGCTACGCGGCGCTCGGCGTCCGCTACCTGACGCTCACCCACTTCCTCAACAACGACTGGGCCGACTCCTCCACCGACAAGCCGGCCCACAACGGCCTGACGGCCTTCGGCAAGGACGTGGTTCGCGAGCTGAACCGGCTGGGCGTGATGGTGGACATCTCGCACGTGGCCGACAAGACGTTCTACGACGCGCTGGAGGTGACCTCGGCCCCCGTCATCGCCTCCCACTCGTCGTGCCGCGCCATCTCCAGCCACCCGCGCAACATGACCGACGACATGCTCCGCGCGCTCGCGAAGAACGGCGGCGTCGTCATGATCAACGACGAGACGAGCTTCCTCAGCCAGGAGTACCTCGACGCTTCGCGGGCACTCAGCGGCCACGTGGTCGGACAGCTCGATCGGCTCGAGAAGCAGTGCGGTGGCGACGAGGCCTGCGCGACGCTCACGATGAACCGCGCGAACCGCGAGCTGATGGAGTCGGGCAAGCTACCGCGCGTGACGTGGGAGAAGATCGTCGAACACATCGACCACGCCATGAAGGTGGCCGGCGTGGAACACGTCGGTCTCGGCTCCGATTTCGACGGCGCGACGATGCCGATCGGTATGGAGGACGCGTCGAAGCTGCCGCGCCTGACCGAGGCGCTACTGAAGAAAGGCTACTCGGAGGCGGACATCGAGAAGATCCTCGGCGGCAACATCCTGCGCGTCATGGAGCAGGTAGAGGCGGTCAGCCGCACGCTGAACGCCAGGACAACTCAGTAACGAGGAACGAGGAACGAGCAACGAGTCATGAGGGCCGGTCAATGACCTGATGGCTTGTAGAGCGACTCTTTGGCGTCAATCTACGTCTTGACGGTTGGGGGTGAGACACGTGGCAGATCTTTCGTGGGCTCGCGAGGCCGGGGCGCAACGACGAGCCACGCTCGAGCGCAACGCCAAGAAGGACGCGGCTATGGCACAGTGCTTCGTCAGCGCGATCTTCGACGGTCTCGTCGGTCAGCTCTGGCGCCGACTCGGCACGGGCCTGAAGGAGACGGTCGAAGCGTACAACGCGGGTGGACGTTTCTCGGACATCTCGTTCTCGGCCAGCAACGAGCTCATCGTGATCGAGCGGCGCCATCACCCGACGTTCACGATCGACATTCGGCTGGATCGGTCAACCCGGCAGCTCCGGATGAACATCAAAGACGGTGACCAGGACCCACAGTCGGAACTGCTGGAGACCGTCTTCGTAGACGACGAACTGTTGCTGTGGCATGCCGGCCAGACCGAGAACGGCTACCAGCTCGCCCGGCGCGTCCTGAAACCGCGCCTGTGACCGCCAATCGTTCCGTACCCTGAGCATACCTGCACGGCCCCAGCCGTCTCGTGGACAATCCACGTTCAAGCCCGGTTTCTGGCTGTTGCAGAGGCTCCTCCACGATCGCAGGTGAGAGCAATCTCAGTGGGAGACGCAGCATGTCCGATGATTTCGTCGCGGCACCGTGGCGGTCTTTCGCGGTCGGGACCTGGAGTGACGCGCTGGACCGCCTTCGCATTCAGGCGTCATGCGAGGAATACGCTGGCAAAGCGGCTCCGGACGGCTGGCCGGCCGGGCCGTCACGGTGCAGGAAGAGGTCGCCGCCCTCGGCCAGCACCCCGTCTCGGCGTTCGAGGTAGGCCGCATGCTGCACGCCGCGCACGCCGGAGAAGTCCTAGAGACCGTCGGGCTTGGGGTGGCGGAACGCCGACGTCTGAAGCCTGTCAGGCCTCGGGCCTCAGGCACCGGGCATCGGCACGTCGAGGCCTCACGTCTGAAGTCGGAAGCCTAATGAAGCCTGTTCAGCGATACCGCTGACCGATGGTGGGAATGAGGTACTCGGAGAACGCCCGCCGGAAGTCGTACTTCGGCTCGAAACCCCAGTCGCGGCGAGCGGCGGTGTCGTCAACGTCCGCCGGCCACGAGTCGACGATGCCCTGCCGCTTCGTGTCCACCGAGTAGGTGATCCGCGCGCCCGGAAACGCCTTCACCACCACCTCGCGTATCTCGTCGGCTGACGGGTTGAAGGCGCCAACGTTGTAGGCGGTGCGCGTGAGACGCTCGCGTGCGACGGCGGCGAGCTGCAGCAGCGCGTCGACGCCGTCCGGCATCGCCATGAACGGGATGCGCGTGTCGGGCCGCACAAAGCACGCGCACGCCTCGCCTCGCGCTGCCGCGTGAATCATCTCGGGCGCATAGTCGGAGGTGCCGCCCGAGGGCACGGTGACGGCCGAGATCAGCCCCGGGAAGCGGACCGAACGGAAGTCCACCTTGCAGCACATCGACTGCGCCGCGAGCTGCTTGTAGTGCCGGCTGTAGTAGGTGCCGAGCTGCTCGCAGTACAGCTTGTTGCACCCGTACATCGTGATCGGGTGGTTGAACTCGTCCTCCTGCACCTTGCCGGCGCGCGACTTGGTCTCGAGGTCGGGCATGCCGTACGCCGCGATGGACGAGGGATACATGAAGACGACAGGACGGCCGTGCGACTCGCCCTGCCGCTGGGCAAACTCGAGCAGGTTCAGCGTGCCCTCGACGTTGACCTGGTGAGCGGCTACCGGGGTGAACTCGGCGCGCGTCGAGAGGAGAGCGGCCAGGTGGAAGATGAGATCCACCTCAAACTCGGCCAGCGCCCGCTGGAGCAGGCTCGTGTCGAGGATCGAGCCGGTGATCGCGCGCTGGACGAGCGGCGCCAGCTCGGGCGGCAGCGGGGTGACGTCGAGCGTGACGATCGGCCGCGCCCCCTCGGGGGCCAGCCTGGCGATCAGGCCGTGGCCGATCTCCCCGCTGGCGCCCGTGATGAGCACGACGGGTTTTCGCATCTGCAAGCGGCGCCTCCTTGGTGAGTGCTGTGCATCTGGACTCGGCCGACCGAAAGAGGGGCTGAACGGGCAGGAAGGGCAACCGGGCCTTGATCGTATAAGATCCTCGCGCGAACGGGAAGGGGAGGAAGGAGTCCTGATGTTGACCGAGATCGATCCGACCTACGTGACGACCGCGTTCGAGCTGCCGGGCCTGCGCATCGTGCGGTCGCTCGGGCTGGTGCGCGGCGTCGTCGTCCGCTCGCGCAGCGTCTTCGGCACGGTCGGCGCCTCGCTGCAGACGCTGGTCGGCGGCAACATCACGCTCTTCAGCGAGCTGTGCGAGAAGACGCGGCAGGAGGCATTCGAGCTCATGCTCACGCACGCCGCCGAGCGCGGCGCCAACGCGGTCATCGCCGTCCGGTACGACGCCAACGACGTGATGAACGGGGTCACCGAGGTCCTCGCGTACGGGACGGCCGTGGTCGTCGAGCGGGGGTAGTCGAGAGTGGATGGTCGAGAGTCGACAACGGGTAGTCGACAGTCGGCAGTCGACAGTCGGTGGTCGGTAGTCGATGGTCGTCAGTGGCACTGCCGCCTTCGTCCGCTGCCCCGCCTCTTCAGGCGCCCGGCCCCTACCGCGATCGAGACGGCCTGGAGGGGATTGGAGTGTAGTCGGCGGCAACGGCACATGCCGGGCGATCACGCTCGGGCTGTGCTCTCCGGCGCTCGACGCGTGTGCGGATCGAGCACGATCATCAGCGTCGCGGTGACGAGCGGCACGACGCCGACCACCAGGAACACGCTGTCCCCTACCAGACGAACCCACTCGAGTGCGTGGAACGGCCCGCTCATGGTGAACGCCAGCCGGCGGGCGTGCCAGTACCCGTTCGCGATCGAATCCCGCAGCTGGAGCACCCCGGCCGGAAACAGGTCCAGCACGACCATCAGCGCCAGGCCGACATTCAGCCCCCAGAAGCTGATCTTGACCAGGCGCTCGGCGCGAGCCCAGGCGTCGTCCGTCGCCAGCGCCCGCAGGCCGAACACGACCACCGCCAGCGCCAGCATGCCGAAGACACCGAAGAGGGCCGCGTGCCCGTGGTTGGGAGTCAATACGGTGCCCACCTCGAAGTACGACACGATGGGCAGATTGATGAGGAACCCGAACACCCCGGCCCCGACGAAGTTCCACACGCCAACGGCCATCAGGAAATTGATGGCCCAGCGGTGGCGGCCCGCCAGCGCCTGGCCGCACTCCTCGCAGCGTCGGCCCCTCAGGCGAACGAAGTCCCAGGCGTCGAGCGTGAGCAGCGTGAGCGGAACAACCTCCATGGCGGAGAAGCAGGCAGCGAGCGCCATGTTGAGCGTCCCCTGACCGGTGAAATACCAGTGGTGGCCCGTACCGATGATACCGCCGCCCAGATAGAGAATCGCGTCCAGATAGACCACGCGCGTCGCTGTCTTGACCGTCACGAGCCCCAGCAGGTGGAACATCAGCGCCACCAGGACCGTCGCGAACAGCTCGAAGAACCCTTCCACCCACAGATGGATGATCCAGAAGCGCCAGTTGTCGATGACGGCGAAGTTCGTGCGCGGGCCGAAGAAGAGCGCCGGCAGATAGAAGACGGGGATCGCGGCCGCTGCGTAGAGGAAGAGCGCCCCGAGTTCCGACCGGTTGCCCCGTTGCATGGCCGGCCGTAGCGCCCGATACAACAGCGCCAGCCAGAAGGCGAGGCCGATCGCGAGCAGGACCTGCCAGAGCCGACCCAAATCCAAGTACTCGGAGCCCTGGTGCCCCAGCCAGAACCACGCCTGGCCCAGGGCGCCATTGATGCCGAGGTACTCGCCGAACACACTGCCGAACACGACGACGGCGAGGGCGACCAGCAACACGACGACACCAGCCCGCTGCCCGCGCGGTTCAACGCCGCCCACGAGGGGCGCAAGCAGGAGCCCGCCGGCCACCCACGCGGTCGCCACCCAGAAAATGGCGAGCTGCAGGTGCCAGGTACGGACCAGGTTGTAGGGAAGCAGGCGCGCCAGGTCGAACCCGTAGAACCCGCCCGGTTCGACCCGGTAATGCGCAAGCACACCGCCGACGAGCGTCTGTGCCAGGAAGAGCAACGCGACGACGCCGAGATACGCGGCCGTCGCGCGTTGGCTCGGGGTCCATTGCCAGGCCAAGAGGCGGCTGTCATGCGAGTGCCCCGGGGTGGCGGCCTCGCGCCAGCCGAGATAGTCGAAGCGCCCGAAGAGGAACAGGGCTGTTCCCAGGCCACCGAGCAGCGTGATCAGGCTCAACGCGCTCCACAGGTACGTCGGGCCGCTGGGCGTGTTCCCGGCAGCCGGGTCGTAGGGCCAGTTGTTCGTGTAGGAGTAGTCCTTGCCCGGTCGGTTGGTCACAGCCGCCCACGCCGCCCAGGTGAAGTACGCCGCCAGGTCCTCGAGTTCTCGGGGCTCGCGGATGTACTTCGGCGGCAACCCGGCAGCCGGCGTGGTACCGGAAAAAAACTCACGCCACTGCCGCCGCGCCGTGGCAAAGGCTGCCGTTTCGACTCCAGTGAACCGCAGAGTGCCGGTCCCAGGCTCGTAGCGGTTCTCCTTCAGAGTGCGACGCACGGCGTCGGCAATATCAGCGGCGGCACCAGCGTCGAGCGCGGCGTACGGTCGCCCATACCGCGTCTGTGCGAGCGTGTCACGCCCGACCTCGACCGCCTGGTGCAAGGTTTCGGCGCTGTAGTCCGGGCCGAGGTACGCTCCATGGCCCCACAGGGTCCCGTGCTCCATCAGGCCGTACTTCAGGAACACCTCCTGCCCGCGCAGGATGTCGGCTGACGTGCACAGCGTGCGGCCCGACTCGTCCTCCACGCGCGCGGGAATGGGTGGGGCGTCGGTGTAGGTGCGGACGGTGATGTAGGACAGGACGGCAAAGCCCGCGATCATCACCAGGATGACAGCATGCCGCCACCACGGCGACAAGGGTGTGGTCTCTCCAGGCCCGTGCATCATGGCATCCTCCGGTCCCGGGAAACGCACCGACCGCGCGTGCGCGTTGGGCGTCGCCCTGCTGGGCAATCCGCTATCGGAGTCTGATCCGATCAAACCCTCGTTCGCGGCCGGCGCGCCCGGATGGGCGCATTGTGCCAGAAGGCCGGCGGCGAATCGAGCGCGATGTGGTCGTCGAGGGGCTGCGCGGACGGAGCCCGCTACTTTGCTCGCGCCCCCGTGCTGCCGAGGATGTAGGATGGTCGGGGTCGCACTGGGCGCGCACGCGGCGGAGGTGACGGATATGGGAGCAGAGGGCCGGACGATGAAGACGAAGCCAAGGGGTCGGTATCAAGTTTGAAGAGTCACCCTTGCCACCCGGCCACGCGTTTTTCCACGGTGAGAAGGCGCCGCCGCCACTGGCGGCCAACGTCGTCATCGCCGTGGGCAATTGCGGACTCTACACGGGGCCGTGGGGCGTGAGGGTGGAGGACACGACCGTGGTCGGTGTCGATGGCCCGGTCATGCTGACGAGCTATCCCAGGCACCTCACCGCGACAGGCTGACTCTGCAGGCCGGTCAACGCCTGCCGTGCAGGTTGCGGCGCTTGGGAGGGCTCGAGCGCCTCCTGCCGCTCGTCATCGTCGCCATCGGTGGGCTGGCGAAGACGTCGATCCCGCAGTCGAAGACGCCGACAAGGCACTCGAGGACGGCTCGATCGAGGTGGTAGTGAGACTGGTGACGGCGGACGTCGCTGCCGGGATCCGCCGGCGCCACCAGGAGACTCTGGCCAGAAAGAAGCGCGCGGACCAGAGTATCGAGCTCGGCCGTGAGTTCGTGGAGGCGTACGTCGAGTACGTGCACTTCGTCGAGAACATCCACCTGGCGGCCACCACGAGGGGCGCCCATCATGCCGAGGCCGAGGCGTCGGCGCGGCAGACGGGTGCGAAGCGCTGATCGGCAGCGCCGCTCACGCACCGTGCCTGGCAGAGAGCGCGACAAGAGGGCGAGGCGGGGACGCACCGGCTCATCGCGCTTCCTCTGCACGGGCGTGAGCCATCACCGCCTGGATCGGCTGAGTCGCCGCGCCGGGGCTGTCGGCCAACAAATGGCTTGGCACTGACGACCATCGTCGGCACCACGGCGCTGCCGATGACCGTCGCGACCAGGTGCGAGTGCTGGGCCTGCGTCATCACGCCGTGGTCGAGACCGAACAACCTGCAGTATAATGATCGTATAATGATTGAATGAGACGTGAGCCCATTTCAGTTACTCTGACACCCGCGAACCTGGCCTGGTTGCGCGCACGAGCGGCCTCGGGCGAGCGGAAGAGCGTCAGCCGGACGCTCGATGCGCTCATCAGTGAAGTCCGGACGAACGCGGGCGAGCCACCGAAGCCGGTCCGGTCTGTCGTCAACACGATTTCGATCCCATCCTCCGACGACGCGCTCGCCGAGGCTGACGCATCCGTTCGCCGCCTCTTCGAGCGTGGCTCGCGCCGGCGGGCAGGCAGGAAGAGTGCGGGCGGGCGGCAGTCGGGACGACAGCGCTGGGCGGCCAAACGTGCGTGAGACTCGGGCTGCGGTCACCGACACCCACCCCCTGCTCTCTCACGCCGCTGGCGGACGCAGGTTGGGCCGCGCCGCCGCCGCACACTTCCGCGCTTCGGAAGCACAACGGGCGTTGACGTACGTTCCGGCCGCCGTCATCTGGGAAGTCAGCCTGCTCGCACGCGTG
>Ga0315282_10003388_pt1 | contig 28638 bp, 22 predicted proteins | sample YL17G07_20_MG_FD_203693 | JGI IMG/M metagenome (GOLD analysis project Ga0315282, IMG submission 203693) | Sediment microbial communities from Yellowstone Lake, YNP, Wyoming, USA - YL17G07_20 | ecosystem: Environmental > Aquatic > Freshwater > Lake > Sediment | place: USA: Wyoming | collected... | reverse complement strand
TTCTTTGTGGTTTTTAATGTGGTGTAAAAACCTTACAGGATGAGTCTATCCTTTTGCTTTTATATTTTTGACTATATAACTATAGATAGAATAGAATCAGAACAGAATTTACGTTGGGGAATTTCTACATGCTTTTATTTTATTTGACAAAACCAATATATTATGATATAATAAATGTTGAAGCTGCTAGGTCAGCGTTACAGGAAAATTGTGCGAAATCGTTTGTTCGACTCTCCTTTCTAATGAGATTCTTCCACGTTTGCACCTCTATTTTTCAATAACAAACACTTGAGCGAAACTTCATTTTTAGTCTGTATTTCAGTAATTTCTGAAAACGGATTCAGTGAGAAATACTATAAAGTATCTCTCAATCAGTATCATGATGGTGTATTCTGCATATTATGTTTAGCAGACTGACACCTGTATATATCTAATGAAAGGCTATAAGCTAATGGGAAGAAAACTTTACGTTGGTAATCTAAGTTTTAACACGACTGACCAAATGTTGCAAGATACATTTTCTACTTATGGAGAAGTTACATCTGCAACAGTAATTAAGGATCGAGATACCAGCAGATCAAAGGGATTTGGATTTGTCGAATTCGCTCAAGATGCGGACGCACAAAAAGCAAAGGGTGCTTTGGATGGCAAGGAACTTGATGGTCGCTCACTAAGAGTTGACGAAGCAAAAGAACCAAGAGAGCGTGAACAGAGATCCAATAATTTCAGTTTTGGACGTAGTTCTCGATACTAATACCTTTGCGTATTTCCTGTTTTCAGTTTTCGGCTTAGGCTTTAAACTGAAAACAGAACCTCCTCGCTACTACCCGCCAAAATTTCACTCAAATAGTGGATATGATCCGAAAACAAAGTAACATTTTTTAAACTACCAAAAAATAAACCACAGATTTTTTATAAGCAAATTTAAAAATGATTTATCACTATATTTTTTATAGAAATAGAATGCTGATGACGCGGATTAATATCATTTGCCAATTGAAATGCTACATAAAGCTTGTCATTCTGAACGAAGTGAAGAATCTTCTTTATACGGCAACGCTTTAGATTCTTCGCTATTGCTCAGAATGACATATTTGAATTAGCAATTGATATAAACAGATTTTCGCGGATTTTTCTTTTATTTATTTCTAATCCGTTGAGAGAATATCTGGTTTCCCTATGGCGATTGCTTTTACGTGAGACGATAGCAGAAGGCTGGAACCATCCGCTGGTGTTGCTATATTATCCGCTCTGTCAACTTTAACCTCTACCTGCTTACCTGCCCCTGCACGGATCGCTTTCTCTTTTGCTAATTTTTTAGCTGTGCTAATTGCATAGTTGGACGCACCGATTAAATCAAGGAAGTCAACTTTCTCCTCTGGAGTATGTACGGTATAACATACCAGTCCAGCGGGCGAATAGATCGGGTCTATAAGAATTTCTACTGTCTCGATAATGCTTCCAGTAATCGCACCGATAGCGTTTGCTACTTCTGCGTGTTCTGGCACTATAAGTTCAGCGCCAAGCTGGGAAACTACTGATGGGAAATATGCAGAAACTGGTGCCCCGATTGCTATTACTGGTATCTTCACAGATGGCTTGAGTTCTAATTCTGGGAGTATAGACTTTCCCAATACTTTCTCAAGCAGGATCGAGCATGTTTTGGAATCAAAATCCGCTGAAACGTCAAATTCCTCTGATATTATTTTTGACAATATCTCAGTAGATAACTTATCTATCACCTTGCTTTTTACAGATATGATAAAATCATCGTATGTCATTTCAGAATGTCTTGCATAGATTTCAGTTGCGATCTGTGCGGCTTCCACATTCCATACGGAGTATGTACCTTCGGCGTGCAAAATGTCAGTTGGGGTAAGACCAATTCTTCCAACAATGCCATGTTCTTCCAATCCAACGGTGTTTAACAACGCTGGATGTAAAAGATCAAGTTTAATAGCTAATGAGTAGGATGAGCTTGGTTTATCTCCAAGAGCTTCGCAGATGGCTTTTTCATTTTCATTCAGTGTGTAATTGTCAGCGTTCTTTAGTCTGATAAGAAAATCTGTTGGACCAACGAGGTAAGTAGTCCATTCCCTTCGAGCGAGCCGTTTCAATTCAGCAATCATCTCTTTATGATGAGCAGAAGCAAGCGAGAGAGGAATTACCCTTTGAGGTGTTATGATGATCTTTCCACCACGATCAATGGTTATATGACTGTCACCACCAAGTCCTGAAGTCTGTATATCGGCGGCTTTAATACTTGTGCGCCACCCGCCGACAATTGCGCCGTCAGGTTTCACATTCGGAATGCCTTTTCTGATTATGGCAATGTCCGTAGTCGTCCCACCCATATCTACAACGATCCCTGTATCAACTCCTGATAAATAGCTTCCGCCCGTTATGCTTGCGGCGGGACCTGAAAGTATCGTCTCAACAGGTCGTTCCATTGCCAACTCATCGTTGACTATATGTCCATCGCCTTTAACAACCATCAATGGAGCAGTGATACCCCTATCGTGAAGAACATTTTTGATCGAAGTTAGCAGTTCCCGAATAACCGGCACCAGACGTGCATTAAATGCAACCGTTATCGCCCTCCTGATGGAGTTAAGGTTGCTAGTCAGATCATGCCCGCATATAACGGGCATACCGACCAACTCTTTCACCATGTCACGTGCAATTATCTCATGCTGAGGATTTCTAACTCCACCATAAGCAGATATACCATAAGCATCTACTTTATCCTTAGTTTCCAGAATTGCTTCTCTAAGGGATTCTAAGTCTAACGGTGTCATTTCACGCCCTTGTATATCATGTCCGCCTTTGATAAGCCTGACTTCTTTTATGGGAAATGAGTCTCCTAGCCCATAGTTATACAGCGTGTCTTTGTCGTAACCAATGCCTAACAGACACGCCCGGGCGCCCTTACCTTCGACTATTGAATTTGTCGCCAGAGTTGTAGATGCAGAAACCAATTTTATATGTGCTGGGTCAATTTTACCAAGATTATCTATGGAATTAGCAATTCCAACGGTCAGATCGTATCTGGTCGTCAGAGCTTTCGCCTTTGCTATGATTTTACCAGAATCAAAATCTATAACCACAGAATCAGTATAAGTTCCGCCTGTATCAATACCTAAACCTAAGTGCATAAAAATGTTAAACCTCCTGATATTTTCAGAAAATATTTATAATTCAAAAAACAGAAGTAATGGTATCAGAAACACAGTAGATTGTCAATTCTCACGTATCATATCGAATTGACTTTCTTTTATGACAAGAGTATAATAATGGCATATAGAGTAGTCTTTGATAAGGTTGTAAATTTTGAAAAAAAGGAGCTTATGATGGCATCAAAAATTTCTTTTGTTAAGCATATCATCGATCCGGGAGCAAGTGAAACGTGTGCAGTTGTGGATGTAGACGGCGATGGTCTTCTGGATATCGTCGCAGGGACATACTGGTATAAAGCACCCAATTGGGCGAAATATCGTATGAGAGAGATCCCATTTGAAAGTAACTATTTTGATAATTTCGCTGATTTTGCTATAGACTTGAACCTTGATGGTCGTCCTGACATCATATCTGGTTGCTGGTTCCGCAGACAGATTGCATGGTACGAGAACCCCGGTGTTCCCGGCGAACTTTGGGCTGAACACGTCATTGATGTGCCGGGAAATGTAGAAACTCTATGGTTAGTTGATCTTGACGGCGATGGCATACCTGATATACTCCCTAACGCCTTCGGTCCTGAAAAAATGGCATGGTATAAGATCATACCGGGGAAAAATCCAGAATTCATCAAGGTTGAGTTCGGAAAAGAGGGAAATGGACACGGTATCGGTTACGGAGACATTAACGGTGACGGAAAGATAGACATAATCACACCTAATGGTTGGTACGAATCACCTAAAGACCCCGTTAATGATGAGTGGATCTGGCATCCAGAATTTAGTATGGGTGGAACAGGTATCCCAATGCTTACACATGACGTTAATGGAGATGGGTTGGCAGATATAATTTGGGGTGCAGGGCATACTTACGGATTATATTGGGAAGAGCAAAAACTGAACTCTGATGGAGCAAGAAGCTGGATCAGACACGAAATTGATATGAGTTGGTCTCAAAGCCATACATTGACGATTGCTGACCTTGATAATGATGGAGAGATGGAATTCATCACGGGCAAACGACTTTTTGCTCACAACGGCGGTGACCCTGGTGAATATGACCCATCTTGCCTATACTGGTATAAACTTAACCAGAAAGATTTAACATGGACTCGCAACACAATTGATAAAGGTACTAAAGTCGGCGGTGGTATGCAGATATGCGTCGCTGATATGTTCGGTAAAGGTCGGCTAGATGTAATCGCTCCGGGCAAAGGCGGGTTATATTTGTTTGAAAATATTGCGTCGTAATGGTAATACTGACATTGGTAGTCGCACCTTTTATAGGTGCGTTTTCGCAGGCGCAAAACCTGCGACTACCAAAATAATGTTATATTTCATCCACAAATAGTATATGTGATGTTATCTTGTAAGGATTAAGCATTTTATGTTGACAGAATATATTAATGAACTAAAACACAGTTACGAGTCAAAGAAAGAAATAATCAAGCAAAGGATGCACGAATTCGAGGAAGTATACAAACTCGGTGACGAAGCTATATTTACTGAGCTTTGTTTTTGTATATTCACTGCCGGCTCAAGCGCAAAAGCGGGCTTGAAATGTATAGACGCAATAAAAGATATTATACTAACGGGAAACGCAATTGAACTTGAGAATCGCATACAAAAAATACACAGATACCCAAAGGCACGGGCTGAATATATTATCCATACAAGAGAATACTTAAATCAAGAGTATAACTTAAAAATTAAGGATTTGATTGAATCTTTTGACGATAGGCTAAAGTTGCGGGATTTTTTTGCCAACAATAAGGGAATAAAAGGGCTTGGTTACAAAGAATCCAGCCATTTTTTGAGAAACATCGGATTCAAAGGATACGCTATCCTTGACATACACATCCTCAGAAGCCTGCACGAATTCGGCATTATTGATAATCCAAAACCACCATCAACGAGGAGTAAGTATCTTGAGATCGAGGCAAAGCTAAAAGAGTTTGCGAAAGATATAGATATAGACTTCAATGAACTTGACCTTCTATTGTGGAGTAATAGGACAGGAGAGGTTTTGAAGTAATATCTCATGTTTAAATCTCAAAGAGCTAAAATTTTTCCTTGACAATCTGAAAAAAAGTATTATATTATGTAGCGTAGAAGGTTTATTTATTATAATTATACCGTATCATTTATATGACATTGTTAAAAATAAAATGAAAAGTAGCTATTTGGTCTAAGTACATATTGTCAAATTTAAACTGAAAGGTAAAAATTATGGCTAGAACTCTTGAAGAAATAAAACAAGATAATGAGTTGACAACGGAGGTACTGAAATTGTTTCCACGTCAGGGACAATGGACAGAAGCTGACTATTTTCGTTTACCAGAAACCAATAAGATAATAGAACTATCCGAAGGGAGGATTATCATTACACCATCACCAACATCACAGCATCAAAGAATTTTAGGAAAGCTATATCGTCTTTTTGGAAACTACATTTTTGCAAAAAAACTTGGTGAAGCTGTCATGTCTCCTATAGACACTAGACTATGGGAAGGCAAGGTCAGGCAACCAGATATAGTCTTTATGAGCAATGAACATCTGGACAGAATAACAGAAGAAATGTGGGGCGTTCCTGACCTTGTGGTAGAGATATTATCCGAAGGCACCGCTAAAACAGATAGAGAGGATAAATACCTTGAATACCAGAAAGCAGGCGTTCTGGAATACTGGATAGTTGATCCTTTCAAACAAGCCATTGATATTTATACTTTGGAAGATGGAACTTATATCATATTTGGCAAATATAAAATCGGTGAGACTGCAAAATCTAAGCTACTAATTGGTTTTGAAGTTCCAGTCAGCGCGGTGTTAGGCTAGTGCTTGGCCAGATTAGTTATTTTGGAAATAGCACACGGATTTACACGGATAAGACAGATCAGCACGGATTAAAATAGTGATCAGTAAACAGTGATCAGTTGTTTTAATATGACTAAATCTTTACTGATTACTCATCACTGATTAATGTTTACTAAATAAAATCCGTGAAAATCCGTCGCATCTGTGCCAATCCGTGTGCTATTAATAAACATATAAGAAATATTATGTGTTTTTCTCGTCTGCATGAATTATGACTAACTCTCACTTGAATTGTGCTGTACTTAACTGACTAGCATTCTCAAATCTTGATTCGAGTCTTACAATATCACAGTTTCCCAATGAGAAATTAAAAACAAACTTATCATTCTCTGGCACACTTATGATACACACCTTGCCATCACGAGTATACCTGCTAACTAACGATATTAAATCCAGATTATAGGGATAGAGCATCTCAATCGCATCCAGCACTAATAAATTCTCTTTTGCAAAATGCTTTTCAATAGCTTCCTGCAAAGCAACAGACATTATTAATCTTGTTTTTGCTTTGATCTTTGCCATTACTGACAGGTCTGAATTCTCCTGTCTGAGACGATCAAGCAGATAAAGATTTACATTAAGATAATACTTGTCTATATTACCGAACCTATTCATAAGGAAATGCTTAACAAGGATAGTTTTACCTGATTGGAAATCACCGATCAGGCAGATAGTTCCTCGTCTCAGACTGTAATCGCAAGTTGATACGAGAAGATCATAAGCCAGCTTTTGGCTTTCAGATAGATTGATCTCTTTTTTCTCCATCTTCAGCTACCATTTGTGGTTTTGACCTGCCAACTTTCATCAACGCAGATCGAAGGGCATGATCATTGGGATAAACGTAGAGTATGTCAATCAGTATCCTTCGTGCATCTTCAAGCCTGCCAACGCTTGTATAAGCCTTTGCCAATGTTTGAATGATGAGTGGATCATGAGTTCTAATTCTATTAATTGGTTCCAGCAATTCTATAACTCTCTGATATTGTTCTGCTTTAGAATAACAAAATGCAAGTTGAGTCTGGAAATAGATAGAATTGGGATTCAGCTTCAGTGCTTCACGAAATTCCGATGCAGCATTTTCATACTGCTTTTGCTGCTTTAAGTATGTGCCTAAAAGTGCATGAAGATGCGGATTCTGACTGTGTGAAGGTATTTTAAGCACCTTTTGAAGTTGTGTTATTGCTGTCTTTATATCTTTTTCTTTAGATTTGCTGGAGACTATACCCCTAAAAGCATACTCATCTTCGGGGTCAATTTCAACAGCCTTTTGATATTCTGCAACAGCCTCTTCATCATTGCCTGACTGTGAATAAACATCCCCTAAAGCACGATGTAAAGCCGGGTCATCTGGAGCGATCTCAATTCCCCGCTTCAATATTGACAAAGCATTTTCAGGTTTTCCCTGTTTTCGATAAATGACGCCCAGTTTTCCATAAGCATAAGTATCATCAGGTTTTAGATTGATCAAGCCTTCAAATATTGTAGCGGATTCGCTCATATTGCCTTCGATAAATAGTATATCACCTTTTATCTTGTTTGCGAAGGCATTAGACGGATCAATTTTTAATGCTCTGTCAATCAGTCTTCCAGATTCATCAAGCTTATTCTGTAAGAGATATACGTGTGCCAGGTGCGAAAGCGCAAAGACGTCATCTGAGTTAGACTCCAGAAATCTATCGAGTTCAGTGATCGCTTCTGAAATTCTGCCATCCTGCTTATACATCAACACTTTTTCTCTGAAATCGGGGCGATTGAATTGAACTTGTGACGCCTTTGCCGATCTCTGCTGCATAACATCACGCAGATTCAGCAACATTCTGCCTATCTCAGCGATCTTCCTCTCACGCATTTCAAGGCTGACGGTTCCGTAGTTTTGAGAGGTTAATTTCATATCCTTGAGTATTTGGCTGACCTGATCATCGCTGTTATTGTCAAGTTCCTTATCGCACCATTCGCTAACGAAATGCTCAAAGCCTCCCAGAGCGGAAGAGTCTTTGTATCCTGTCATCTGCTCACGAGTAATAAGCTTATATAAAACATCAAGAATTTCAGACATTCAAATCACTCTATTTATAAACAAAAACAGCGCGAGAAACTTTAGCACTCGCGCTGAATATTTTATTACTTTGGACTTTAGTGTAACAAACACTTATTTTAAGAAAAACTTTTCAGGGCTTCTTGCTCTGTCTTGAAAATTTCAAGAATCTTTGATGCACCTACTAGATCAAATACTTTGCGTATTTCATCTGTCAATCCACAAAGCTTAACGTCTCCTTTACGTTTGCGTAATTGCTGTGCCGTGGCTACAATAGCGCCTATTGCAGTGCTGTTGGCATAGTCTACTTTGCCAAGATTCATTATGATCTTGGTATTGTTACCTGTTAACTTACTCAGTTCGTTCTTCAAATCAGATACTGTGAAGGCGTCTAACTGCCCGCTGATACTCATTATCTGGACACCGCCATCAGCTTTTATGTCGAAAGAAACGTCTGATTTCCTAATTTGAATCACCTCCAAGGTTTAATACTAATAATTACACGTAAGTGAACCCAACAGATACAATATTGAGACATTCGACCACAAGAAACCACAGGTCGCAAGGATTTTCTATTTGTGGCCTAAGAATTAATTCTACAATAAACAACTATCTGTCGAACCCATACATTATCATTTAGACTCATTCCTCTATCGAATTCATACAGACCTGTGGTTTACAAGTTACTCTATTAGTGTTTGTACAGTACAGACTATCCCTCCCAATGAACCATAGCAATTGAACATCTAAGCCACCTACGGAATTAGACTCCATGCGCATCTCATCCGTTAAAAGATGAGCCAGAAGCAACCCATGCCCTCTTTCAGTACCAGATTTGATCTTACTACTGGCTATATCAGACCAGACTTTATGCCATTTCTCATTAAATGCTTTTCCACGTCCATTATCGCTGATTGTAATATTCATCGCCTCATCATTCACAGAAAAGCATATCACAATTTCTGAATTTGGACCATTAGAACCATGCTCAACAGCATTACTAAATATCTCGTCTGTTGCTATCTCTATGTTATGCACTTTCTCAGGGCAAAACCCCAGATTTTCAGCTAGTTCCCTAACAAAAGCTCTCACAGACCTGAGATAGATTAAATCGCTTGGAATCCTCAGTTCCGCGTCACAAGCAAAATTACCCAAAATAATCCCTCCTCATGAATTCGGATAAAACCGAACATCAATCTTTCGAGGTTATAAGACGCTGACTACCGAGGCTATAACCATATTATGCTCTTTTTTCTTGTATCTACCTCCTCCTTTTTGCTAAATAACAAAAACATTGAAAGAGTAATTCCTATTATTTATCAAAATTATAACACACAAAAGCAATGAAGTCAAGTTCTCAAACTGAAACAACTGAAACGAGTGCAATTCACAAATCTGGTAAAAGAAACAATTGACGGAATATATACATAAGGTCTACAATATCACTATTATATAACACTGTGTGTTTTTATTATAGCAAAAAAACTCTATTTGATATAACCCAAATAAACATTAGCTTTAATGCTAGGAGGAGGAATCATGAAAATCAAAGACTTGTGCTTTGGTTATCGAGTTGGATCAGAATGGTTAATCAGCGTTATAGTAGTAGCTCTAATTCTAATCAGTGCAACCTGCATTTTTGCACAGGATTGGCCACAGTGGCGCGGAGTAAATCGGGATGGTAAAGTAACAGGGTTCGCAGCGCCAGAGAAATGGCCCACAGAATTGACTCAAAAGTGGAAAGTAACTGTTGGAACAGGTGATGCAACACCCGCATTAGTGGGTGATAAGCTCTATGTCTTCACCAGGCAAGGCGATAATGAGGTGACTCTATGTCTGGATGCAAACGATGGAACGGAGTTATGGCGTGATCAGTATTCGGCGCAGGCTGTAACCGGTGCGCCTTCACAGCATCCGGGTCCCAGAAGCTCAGCGGCAGTAATAGATGGAAAAGTCGTCACAATTGGTGTTGGCGGGATTCTCTCCTGTTTGGATGCTACTACTGGCAAAGTCTTATGGCGTAAAGACCCATTTCCCGGGGTCATACCCAAATTCTTCACAGCTATGTCGCCTATGATTGTTGATAATATGTGCATTGCGCATCTTGGTGGAGCCGGTAACGGTGCAATTATCGCTTATGACTTGAACACCGGCGACGAGAAGTGGAGCTGGGCTGGTGAAGGTCCAGAATATGCTTCTCCTGTCCTATTAGTGATAGATAACACAAAGCAAATCGTGACAATCACAGAGAAAAGCATCGTGGGAGTCAGCGCATCTGATGGAAAGCTACTGTGGCAACTCCCGTTTGTACCTCAGGGGCGAGGTTACAACGCTGCAACTCCCATCATTGACGGACAGACTGTCATATATACGGGAGCATCTCGTGGCACGAATGCCGTGAAAATCGAGAAACAAGGAGATGGATTTGTCACAAAAGAGCTTTGGAGTAACAAGGACGTTGCTGTTCAGTTCAACACGCCCGTGCTGAAAGAAGGTCTGCTCTTCGGTCTTACTGACAAAAACAATCTCTTCTGCCTTAATGCCCAGACTGGTCAAACTGCCTGGATTGACACAACCCGATTTGGCAGTGGCGGATTTGGATCCATTCTCGATGCTGGCTCGGTTCTACTGGCTTTATCTAACAACTCCGAATTGATTGCCTTCAAACCTAGCGACAAAGGATACATGGAACTGGTACGGATCAAAGTCGCAGATACACCGACTTATGCTCATCCGGTGGTTGCGGGGAACAGGATTTATGTGAAGGATGGGGAGACATTAGCAATGTGGTTGATCAAGTGAGATCATATAAAGAAATAAAGAGAGGAGGATATAATGGATCGCATAATATTTATGCTGCCAACTATTACCATACTGGTCGGAACATCATTCGACTCACACTGGCAATCATCGGGTTCCATTGATCTGCAGACAATAACACTTCCTAGACCAGGGAAAGACGAAGGCAAATCCTTACTAGCGGCCATGCAGGAAAGAAGAACCATACGTAACATCAGTCCTAAGGAGCTTCCTTTGCAGGTGCTTTCAAACCTTCTATGGTCAGCATTTGGGGTAAATCGAGAAAGCGGGGCATTTGGCAAGCCGGGGAGAACAGCACCGTCTGCCAGTAATTCACAGGAAATAGACCTGTATATTGCCATGTCTGAAGGAGTTTATCTCTACGAGGCGGTCCCTCATTGCCTGACTCCTATTGTAGCAGGAGATTTTCGAGAGAGGGCGGGCAGACGTGGCGCGGCTACTGCTCCGGTGAATATCTTCTACGTCGTGGACCTCACTCGATATGATTTGGGACCTGGACAACCGGACCGGTCTATTGGGGACCCGGAGATACAGAAGTCCTATTACTATACCGACACGGGTTTCATTGCCCAAAATGTTTACCTGTTTGCTGCCTCACAAGGTTTGGCAGCTTGGTTTCACAACTGCGACAGAGAAAATACAGTTAAGGAATTTAAGCTGCGTCCCCAGCAACACATACTCTTTGCGCAGTCAGTGGGTTATCCAACGGAGATACTTGGCATATAATTATGGGCGTATCTGCCAGTTTAGCAGACCCGCATAAATAAGGGTTTGTTAAGATAGATCTGCTCTACATTATATTCATTATGGAACTTCTATTTTTATTGAAAGGCATGAGTATGAATTTAACCTCTGCTCTGAAAAAAGATAATAACAGCGATCAAAAAAGCAAGTCATTGAAAACATACTCCCGTCTTATTGGTTATATCCGTCCATACTGGTATCTAGCTGTAAGTGTATTACTTTTGTCACTTTTCATCTCTTTGATAGCAGTCTTGCCTGCCCAAATAACAGGCATTGCCATTGATGTGATCAACCAAGCGGGAGGAAAAGGTCAGGGATCACAGGTATTCAATCAACAGATACCTACCAGAGAATCACCAAGCCTATCCATAACTCCCATAGTCAAGCAGTTGAGCAGTTATGCTTCTCACAACTGGCTGCCTGATGAGAACAAGTCAATTGTTACCTTCTACGTTTTGGCAGTGCTTTTTGTTTGCCTTCACCTTATCACCAGCGGAATATCCATATCCAGTGGATTGATAGGCGCCAGACTTGGGCAAAAGCTCATATTTGACATTAGAAGCCAGGTATATCAGCATCTTCAAAAGCTCTCTCTAAGGTATTTTCACAATCACAGCACAGGTGATTTGATTTCAAGAACGGTTAATGATGTCAACTCTCTACAAAATGCGATTCTTGAGCCAGTCATAGCTTTTACTACAAATGTGTTTACACTTTTTTGGGTCTTGTATCTATGTCTTAGCTGGGATTGGGAACTTACTTTGCTGTCTTTGAGCATTGCACCATTTCTAGGTTTGGCGATGTTGATCTTTGGTCGCAAAATTCGCAAGGTGATTCTAAAGGTTCGCCAGAAGATCGGTGAATTAACTGCATTTTTGCAGGAAAATCTATCAGGTATTGCAGTGATAAAGGGATTTGTCAAAGAAAATCAGGAATCCATCAGATTCGATAAGAAAAATAAAGAAAATATGGACCTGAATGTTAAGGTTGCTATTATGTACATTTTGTTTTCACCGATAATGAAAACATTGTCTTTAGCTGGAGCGCTATTCATACTTCTATATGGTGGGATAAAGGTTGTCAATGGGGAGATGACCCCCGGGATATTTGTGGTTTTTTTCTCATACATAAGGATGCTTTACAGGCCGATTACCGGATTAAGTGGATTCTATCAACAGATGCAGACTGCCCGTGCCTCTGCTGAACGTATATTTGAGGTTCTGGATACTGTTCCAGATATAAGGAACAAAGAAAACGCTTATGATGTCCCGCAGATACGAGGAGAAATCGAATTCAGAGATGTTTACTTTAGTTATTCAAATAACGTTGATGTTCTCAGAAATATTAATCTAAAGGCTTTGCCCGGAAAAATGATCGCCTTTGTAGGAGCCAGTGGCGTTGGAAAAACTACAATGATAAATTTGATACCAAGATTCTACGATCCAACGAAAGGGGATATCTTTGTAGATGGCCATAATGTGAAAGATATAAAGATAGAATCGTTCCGCAAGCAGATCGGGTTGGTGCTTCAGGAACCTTTTTTATTCAACGACACTGTGAAGTATAACATTCTATATGGGAAAGATGAAGCAACAGACGAGGAAATTGTGAATTCGGCTGTTGCGGCTAACGCACATGATTTTATTATTCAATTACCTGACGGATACAATACTCTTATCGGAGAAAGAGGTTTACGCCTTTCGGCAGGACAGCGCCAACGTATCTCCATTGCCAGAGCAATACTTATGAATCCGCGCCTTTTGATACTCGATGAGGCGACATCCTCTGTGGATACAGAGACAGAATCTCTGATTCAGGACGCAATACAGAAATTAGTTAAAGATCGCACAACCTTTGTTATAGCTCATCGGCTGTCCACTATATACAATGCTGATCTTATCATCGTGCTAGAGAATGGAACAATATCGGAATCTGGAACTCACGATGAATTATTAACCAAAGGTGGAACATACAAAAGGCTTTATGATGCCCAGTTTAAGTATTCAAGTGATGAGAAAGAATTGCGAGTTCCGACACAAGTTAGACCTACCAGACAAACTCAAAATGAAAGCGAGTCAGTAAATAAGATAATGAGCAAAATCAATGATATGCTACAGGACGATGATTTCTAGTCATTTTCAATACATTGTTAATAATGCTAAAGCTTGCTATTGTTTTTTTCTAAAAACCATTAGCCTTTCTGGTGTCTGTTTAACTGAGAATCCTGAATTACTCATCATTTGGAGGAATTCTTCCCCTAAATACTTTTCATTCTTCTCCAGATGCATTGGATGAATATCGTTATGCCTAAAATTCACTGTTACTAAAAGGATACCATCATCTTTGAGATGCTCATGTAAATATTCAACAGTCTTCTCCGGTTCCCACAAATGCTCAAGAACGTCAAAGCAAAGGATAGCATCGTATTTTTCAGCTAATTCATCAGAATTAGCAAAGCTAATATTAGTTCCTCTTTCTTTTACTCGCCACTTAGCAAAATCAAACGTCTTGCCTGGGAGATCAGACAACGTTACCTTGAATCCGGCTTTTGCAAGAGAGATACCATCCTGTCCTATTCCACAGCCAAAGTCCAGTATTGTATGCAATTTGCTCTGCTCACAAACCCTAACCGCCATCCTTGTTAATTGCTTTCTTTGAGGGCTTTTGTGCCAGCCTGCAAGCTCAAAAATGTAGTTCTCTGTCTCTTTGTAAAATGCTTTGATCTCATCGGGATTTTGTGGTGATTTGAGATCCCATTCATCTGCTAATATTTTCGCACCGTCGAAAAGCGTCTCAAAAACGTGCTTTGTGTCCCAATTAAAGTAATTACCTATTTCTTCTGCAATATCGGGAGAACTCAATTCGTAGTCTGGAGATTTACCACTGGCAAACTCCATTGTAATTTGAAACAGATTAGCGTATTCATTGGCAAGTTCAGCACGAAGCCTGCCCTGAATATCAGGTGATTCATCTTGAATCCTAGAGGTTAGAATTAATGCCCATTGAGCATCGAAATATAGCGGGTCTTTCTGTTGAATTGCCCCAAAATATTCAGAAGCTTTGTTGTAATCGCCTATTCTGCGTGAAAGTATTCCCATCCACATCTGATATAGTGAAGTTCCCTGATTGGCTTTGTCAAAGAAATGACCTGCATTTTCATAAGATTCCCACTCTATAAGTATCGCCCCTATCGCAATATAAGCATAGGAAATAGAAAGATCATTGCAGGATTCAGATTGTAGGATCGGAAAAAGTTCCTTGATAGGTATAGACAGCAGATGCTCTATAACAGTCTTTCGCATCTCCGGACTCATTTGAAACTGATAGTTTTGCAATTTAACCAAAGGTGTTCTTATGATTCCCGCTTTGCAGATTCTTGAAAGCCTGAGCCACATATCAATCTCGGTTGACTCCCCTTCTTTATATTGGCCAGCCTTATTATAACACTCTCGGCGTACAGTAACAGCGGATTTGCTAAACCAGTGTCCATATAGCAATACAGGGAGAACACCTTGCTGAATACCACCCGGCATTTGTACGGTATTTCTGATACTTCCATCTTCAGCTACTATCTGATAGGCTGTGAAGATGAAACCGATGCCCGGATTCCTCATAAAAGTGTCTACTAAACCTTCAACAACCCTGTTAGCGGAGAATACATCACCCTCGTCTAAGTGTGCGATAACGTCTCCAGTTGCAATTGCCAACGCTTGATTCAAGATCGTGCCTGCGTCAGAGTTTTTTGATTCACAAAGTTTTAGACGATTACCATACTCATCAAGTATTTCTTTGAATCCAATTTCATCTGGGTCGAAACAGACTATAATCTCGATGCTGGGATAGGACTGTTCTATAATGCTTCTCAGGCTTTTCATGAATAAATCAGGCTTATTATGTGCAATAATTATAACTGTAGCTTTATTACTCATAGTTCTTTGTGTCCTTCGTGTATTTGTGTTTAGATTTCCGCGAACGAGAAGTTTATGCTTGGTTGGGGATTTTGTTTCAGTATCTGTATATCGTTCATACTGTGTTGCACGATTTTTTACAGATACCAGTTTATTACCTTTCTGAATTACAGCCAAAGGTATTGTATGGGTTCTTTAATGTTTCTCTGATTCTTTGATTTTTTTTACGAATTCAGCCGATTTGTCAGCTAAAGGTGTTCCAGGAGATTGCTCGATAACTTTTTCCCAGTGCTGTCTGGCAAGGCTATATTGTCCTAAACGGCTATAAGCCAGTGCAATGTTGTAATTAGCTTCCGGATAGTTGGGTTGTATCTCAAGAGATTTTTTGAGGTTTGTAACAGCTTCGTTGAACCTGCTTGCCAGATACAGCGTATAACCGTAGTTCATAAGTACCTCTGGGTCATCAGGCAATAGCTTTACAGCTTTCTCCAACACTTCACGAGCTTTTGGCACGTCACTATCATTGCCATATTTGAGCAACATTCCACCGAGTTCCTTCAAAATTTGTGGGTTACTGTTATCCAATTCAGCGGCTTTTGATAGGTGTTCGATAACTTTGTCATTCTTTCCTGCTTGAGCATAATCTTGTGCTAAGTATATGTGCGCTCTAAGGTTATTGGGATCAACCTGTACTGCCTTTTCAAACTCCGCTGTGGCTTCATCTGCCAAGTTCATTTGGTAATACGCCCTTCCTAGAGATACATAAGCATCTGCGAGTTTTGGGTCAAGTTCTATTGCTTTTTTTAAATCCTCTACTGCAACCTCCGGCTTATACATAAGCACCTTTGCTGGACCAACCTTATAATTTAGCATGAAGTTCCCACGACGATAGTATGCAAGAGCGTAATCAGGATTAAGCTGTATCGCCTGTTCATAAGCTCTGACAGCTTTAACCGCCTTGCTTTTCCCCGCTCGCTCGTAAAGCAGGCCAAGATTATACCACTTCTTTGCGTCAGGCTCAAGGCTAGTTACTTGCTCGTAATGTTTAATTGCTTCGAGGACGTATTTCTCTTCTTCATCCGTATTTCCTGTCTTTTTGTAGTTATCAGCTTTCTTGAGATATATATCTACGAGTTTAATATGAACATCAACCCTGTTGTTGTTCATCGTTAGCGCCTTCTCTGCCACTTCAATATATTTGTCTTCCTGGCCTTCATCAAGATAACCCTGTGCTACTTTAAATAGCAATTCTGCTTCAGATGCACCAAGTTCGACAGCCTTTCGATATTGTTCCTGTGCTGATTCTGTTTGATTTGTTTGTGCAGGTTGAATTACCTGTTCTTTAGCTTCTTCCTGCCCATTTTCAATAGATTTCGATTCCTGTTTTGGTGGAACACTGGTTTTTTCGGGTTTTTGTTCCTTTACCATTTTGGTTTGAAGTTTATCATAAAGCAGACCAAGTTGATAGTGAACATCAGCGTTTGAGTTCGGCATTGATGATGCTAATGTTAGGTACTTGAAAGCGAGATCATCATTTTTCTGATTAACGTAAAGTTTTCCAAGAAAATACAATAAATTGAAATTATTTTTTTGTGAAGAATCAGCTAGTTGAGCCAAAAAATCTGTACCTTGAGCGACACCTTTATCTATTCGGTTGATCAACTCTTTACTCACATTCGAAGGCAAGCCATCTGCTGACAGACCTCTCTCGAAACTAAGGAGTGCATATTTGGCGTCGTTTTTTTCAAGGAAAATGTAAGCCAACTCATAAGCCGCTTGAGCGTTGTTGGGATCATACTTTCGCCCATCACGGTAAAGTCGTATTGCCTGATCCCGATCGCCTTTTTTAGCATATATCTGACCTAGCTTATAATATATTATGCCAAGTTTTGGTTCGTAACCCTTAGCTTTGATCAGCGTTTCTTCTGCATTTTTCAAATCGTCCATATCAAGGTAAATAAGTCCCATTTCCAGATACCTTTTGCCTATCTGTTTTGGGTTCAGAGATATAGCTTCGTCGTATTCTTCTAGGGCTTTGTCATACTGTCTTTTGGATTGGTAGTACCTTCCTAATGAAACGTAAACAGGCTCAAATTTCTCGTTAGTTCTCCGTGCCTCCTGCCATTTTTCGAGTGCGGATTCATCCTGACCAGTTTTCCAATAATAGTCACCTAGTGCTGTAAGAGCGTCAGGGAAGTCAGGCTTTAATTCCAGAGCAATATTCAAGTTTTTCTCAGCCGATTTCAGTGATTCTGGCGACCCTTCTGCAAGATACGCATATCCTAGAACATAAGATACTATCGTTTTATCGGGATTTTTTTCTAAAGCCTTGCTGTATATGTCAATGGGAATACTTATTAATCCCTTTTCTTTGTAAGTATCCACGAGTTCACGATGAAGATCAAGATCGTCCGGTGCGGATCGTATCTTCTTGAGGTAACTATCTTTTGCCTTTTGTATTTCTGCTTGATTAGTTTGTGATTGCCCAAAAGCAAATAAAGTAATGCAAAATGATAGAATAATGATTGTAATGAATACGTTTCTCATAGAACACCTTCTTGAATAATTTCAGTTATTCATACGAGTTTTTCACTTATTACCTAGAAAGACCCTTCACTTCGTTCAGGGTGACAAAAAATGTCATTCTGAGCAAAGCGAAGAATCTCGATTTTATGCAAAATGTAGCTAACTGAAAAACTCGTATTATTCGCTCAATTTATAACAGTGTGTAGTAGGTATATCGAATTGCAATCAACGTAAACTCAACTTCTCTTTATAGAATTGTAGGTATGACTTTATCTCCACGTCAATAGATTGAGCGTATTCTATCATGCCTCTAGTGATTGACATATCAAGGTCTTCCCTGATAGATGACCAGTCGTGCTGTGCGTATCCCCAGACAAGATTATATTCAGCGATATAGTCCAGATTCTTTTTCAGTTCTTTAAGGTATCCATCATGATTGCCCCATCCGATCTCGTCACGGAGAATACAATCCTGCCATCCCTGAACCGGACATTCCAGAATATCACCAAAACCCTGAACGTCGTACCAGTACGGTTGAACATCAAATGATACAGGTTGCCAGTCATGCTCATTGCGGGCATACATTCTAACGAACCTTATACCATACTCGTGTATTATTTCCAGAATATCCGGGCGATCAGATAACCCTCTGTAATAGCAATATGGCCCTGTTAATCCCATACAGTCAACATCAAGATGTTCTTTGAGTAATTGTATAGGTTTTCGGACTTCCTCACGAATCTGTTCTAGCGTTCCGCCTCTGAACATAGCTTTTCCATGCTCATTTTCCTGAAACACCGTCTTTAGAAGGACGTGTGAGTATGTGTGCTGTTGTAAGTCGAACAGATCGCTATATTCCGCCTTTATTTTTTTGAAAGCATCAACGTTGTTCTCAAGTGTCCTCCCGCAGATGAATAGCGTGCATGGCGCATTAAGTTCTCTGTGAATCTTTGATGCAGTTTTCAAAAAATGCTCGGTAGCTTTACTGCCAGGGTTCTGATCCTCCACGTCGTAACCGATCAATAATGTTGCCAATTTTCATCTCCTTATTATTTATCTCCGTACCTCAATGTCTCCGTGTTTTGCTCTAAGTTGCTTATGTTGTGGGGCAATCTGCCAGATTGCCATTTTTAGCAAACTAGCAGCTTGCTTTACTTTAAATCACACCATATTTCTTGAGATAGCTGTTGATCTCATCCTCGTTACCGCCCCAACCGACTAGGATTATACCCTCTGCACTTCCGATCTGATTTGAGATGGTATCGAGTTCATTAGGTCCACCAAATAATTGAACGAGTTTCCCCGCTTTTCGTATCTTGTGATAGACTTCGGGCCAATGTATCCAGTCTGGCGACCCTGAACCCGGAACCCATTGAACCCCTTTCAACTCTTTTATAGTCAAAAGCGAATCAAGATGAGGTAACTGCCCCGGTCCGTCCAGATGATAGAACGCATTAGTTAGCTTTCTGCAAGATTCAGCCAACTCTGGCTTGACAAACTCATCGAACATGGCAGGCCCGATCATGTAGGAGAAATCGCATTGAAGCATATAATAAGGTTTCTCAGAGAATATCGCCGTCCATGCAGTATAGCCCGGATTCTCCGGTTGAAGTATGCTGTTAAACTCATCGAAATATCTCCACCACATCTTATGGGCTTCCCAATTGAGTTTCTTTACTTCCTCTGGATAGTCATACAGGCTAAAAAGCAATTCCTTGCCGGGGAGAAAAGTTGAGACTATATCAAGATTTCCTCCCATATCAGTCATGCCGACCTGAACCATGCCCTCCCAGCGTTCCATGCAGGCCTTATATATGTCTTTGATTCGGTTTAGCCAGATATTATCTGGATCATACTCAAATTTTAGATTTGTTGCGTCAAACTTTTTCTGAGGGAGGAACCAGCACGTGCCTTCACCTTTCTCAAGGATTGCACCCATAAAAGCCGATACGATACCCGGACCAAAATTTGGCCACACTGTTGGGAAAGCGTCTCCCATAAACTTAGTGCAGGATAAGTTATAATCCCACAGGTCAACTATTTGCTCTGCTGATATAGAGAAATCATAAAATGCCGTAAAACCATAATTTGGTAAATCTGGGCGTGGACGACCCGGATCCCGACCCCATGTCACAGCTTGAATCAATGGGCGATCCAGTTCTCCAGCCCACCATTTCCGATAATTCTCCTTAACGATCTCCCAGCGTTCATTGTTGAAATCAATGCTCATATTTAGCTAAACTCCTTAATTAACACACCCCCGGCCCCCTCTCAAGATGGGATTTTAATTTCCCCCTTTAGCTAAAGGGGGGAAGGGGGGATTTGATTGATTTTTCTATTACCCCATTAATTATTAAACTTTCATGAGAGGAAACTAAAGGGGTGTGTGAAAATCCGTGTTTCATTTGTGGCTAGATAATATTCACTGTTACAGGCGAACAAAGGGCGATAAGTTCCTCAACGTCAAATTGCTCAAGTAATCCAAAGCAGAAAAACACGGGATGAGTTTCGTAGTCAAGATGATTTTCTATAAGCAATTTTAGGCTTTGAATATGGTCTTTTACCGATACCTTTTCAACTTTTTCGTTATAAAGTGCGCAAGCCAATATAGCAACTAAGCTTGCGTTCCAGCCAACACCGTAAAGCGATACCTTGTTACATTTGAATTCCTGACAAGCCCATTCCATAATGGCGCTGATCTGACCAGCTTGCAGCCCAAGAGACCTTTCACCTATCGTAGAAATCATCTGAGTATATTGCCACAATGGACCCTTTACGGGCATACACTCTCCCATGAATATTGGATCCAGAATAATTACAGTTGAACCTTTCTCAACCTCACTCATAGCTTGCTCAACCAAAGACGACTTCCCTTTATCCCCAATCATTAATACGATGGAATTACCGTATTTTTCAGAAGACGATATGACAACTAGAGGAACGGTAAACCCGTTGACAGATACTTTATAATGTTTAGCTTTCAGATCCCCTTCAGAAACTTCAGCGACTTTGCTTGCTTGAGCAGTCATCGGTTTCATTCGCAAAATGTCTCTTAGCTTATCTCTACTCACTTTCTGCCATTGGGATATATTTTCCTTTGGAGGACGATTCTTTGGAAAATCCTTCATCATCTCCATCGCAAGAGTATAGAAATTCGCATTATTCTCTGGTATTCCCACGATAAGATCATCATACGGCAATACCTCATCATCAGATGGGATCTCATCGTCCACAGTCTCAGAATCAGCTAGGAAATGCTTGTTGATGAACTTGTAGAACTGTTCCCTATTGTCTTTGTCATAATTGTGAGTGCCGGGAACCGTGTTGTTGTGTAAGGAGAAGTCGTCAGCCTTGCCGTACAGTTCAAAGAATGGGATGATAGGCTCATATACTGATGGTTTTGCTCGATGAGTCTGGAAACAACAATCGTCCTTTTCGTTATAAAGCAATAAGGTTGGTCTTGGCGCAAGCATTGCGGTCAGATGTGAATAATCACCGATTGTCAGCAGGTCATTGGGGTTCTGCTCAACGTCGCCGGTATCTTCGATAAAATCTGCCCGATAGTCCAATCCGATATAGCCCGCATTTGGCGCCGATGCTGTTATTCGTGTATCAAGAGAACTCAGGAAGATCGTCTGCCATCCACCGCCAGAAAGCCCTGTCATTGCTATTTTTTCAGTATCGCTGTTGGGGTGCATGACAAGCACGTCAATGCCTCGTTTTATCGCAAGGAAGAATACAGAAACTCCGCATGCCCCGCAAAGGTCGAGATATGCCAGACGATTATGCTTAAAATCCTCACTGCTCAGTTCACCAAAAACAAGCCATTCCGGATGCAAAGCGAGAACACCACGTTTAGCAAGGTTGATACACCGTATCTGCTCATAGTCCTGAGTCTTGCCCGGCGGACCTACATGACCGTTTACGTTTAGGACAGCGGGTATTTTGTCATTCATCTTTGTTGGTTCATAAAAAAGTGCAGGTATCCATAGCCACGGTAGAGCTTCGTATCTCAGCTTTCGTATAACGTAGCCTTTGCCAGTCTCAATAGTATCACCCCAGACTATCTGAGGCATTTTCTCGTACCATTCTTTTGGCACGCCACGATATACAACCTGATTGAGAATTTCCTGCCGCAGTTCATCGCTTTTCTTAGTCCATTCCTCTGACGTTTGTGGAACTTCCAGAGGTGGAATATAGCTTTTAATAAATTGCTGAAGTTGGTTCTGAAACTCGTTCGGACTTAGCATTGGTTGTGTAACCCAACCATTAATAATATCAGTAGTCATGATTTAACCTCTTTTATAGGAAAGTTTTTGTCACGGATATACATGAATTTTCACGGATAAGAAGGCAAGATAATCATGAATTACACAAATAAACGAATCTCGTTCCGCCGAGTAACGGAAGAAAAGATTTCACGAATAGAATTCCTATAAAAATTCGTGTAATTCATCCTGTTCGCGAAATTCGTGGTTAAAATTCCTTTCATAAATATCTATAATATCCAATATCCTGTATATTCTCTATCAGTGTATATCTGTGTGAATCTGTGGTTTAATTCCCGATTTATTTTCTTTTTGCTTTGATTTCAGACGCAAGTTTTCTGGTCTTCCTTTTGTAACCTTCAACTCCGTCCTGTAAATAAGTTAATTCTTTCTCAAAATCAACGAATCCGTTTGCATCCAGATGTAATCCCTGCAAGCGTCCCTTAACTGCGGTAGTATCCATCAATATGCGCATCAGCATATTAACGCTTTCTACGTCACACTTGGGGATAGTAAGGGTTATGTTAGGAACTCCTTTCTCCGTGAAATCATCTGCTGTTCCGCCATACGAGGCTGTCTGTAATTCGCTCAGTTTCAATCCGCTTAATTCAGCAAGTTCTTGATCTCTCACATCATCATAAACAGGTATTTCCATTTCTGAACTGCCATCGAGATCATCCCATTGTATAAACAACACGACTTTATCCTTTGGTCCGTTCATTATGCCATTGAGTGCCGAATGATTGCACGTTGGCCCCCTAAGCGGTCTCACTGTAAGTCCTTGACCACGCTCCTGAACAGACTCATCGTAGAGTTGCACAAACCAGTCAGCAAGGAAGCGCTGATCCGCATAATCATAGAATTCCATTATTGATTTACCGGTAGCCTCTGCCAGATGTAGCCATCCCGCCAGACGGTAAGCGATGTTATGACGATGATAGTATGGCAATCTGAACATTTTGTCAGCGCATTGGATACCGTTTATCGCTTCTAACAAACGGTCTTCTGGTTTTTCAGGCGAGCATGTTGTAACTGCTAACAAAAGAAGACCTACTGACGTAAATGCGGAGAATCTACCACCAATGCCATCAGGCATTATCAACATACGATGAAACGGTTTCCCTTTATTCATCTGATAAAGAGCGCTAGATGGGTTCCCACCGGTAGTAGCAATAAACTGATTCTTCCACTCTTTTTGCCCGATATTCTCAAGCCATTTGCGGATGATCATAGCCGAACCAAACGTCTCACCTGTCCGTCCTGATTTGCTGACAACGTGGAAAGCTGTTTTATCCAGCAAATCCCTATCTTTCAGGTTTTTCAGTAATCCATTCAGATTACGGGGATCAAATGTATCTCCTGTAAAATAAACTTCTGGAGATTTTCCCCTCTTCCCTTTAGACAGTTGATTATAGGGTGGATTCAATAGCTCATGATAAAGTCTCGCACACAGATCAGACCCGCCTATGCCAATGGTGACAAAAGCCTCGAAATTGTCGCGGATATCATAAGCACATTCCAGTATCTTTTGTATATGTTCATTTTCCAGTTTTGGAACAACTGACCATGCACGATTGTAAGACACTAAATCACTAATATTTTCAGCCTGAAACAACTCCTGAACCTTCGCAAGTTGCAGCGAGATCTGCTGAGATTTGCTATGAAATTCTGGCATGGACTGATCACCTAGTATTGAACCCTTTCCTGTGTTTAGCTTTATTCGTGGATTTACCATTTTTTCCTCCTGAAATTCTATCTTTAATGAACGTGTGAATGACAGATTTGTTACTATTATCTCATATACATATCCATGTTTCAATATCATTGTTGATTGTAATAAAAGTTCTTTGTTATAATATCCTTGAAGAAAGAAGGTTCTTCCGACTTGAGTTTGGAAAAGAAAATTAAATCACGAATTACACAAATAAACGAATTTCACGAATTAAATCTTTTTAACCATAGGTTCACATGGATAAACGCTAATTCGATTGTAGATTAAAGCTTACCACAACTTCTAAATCTGCAATCTGCAATCTTTAATTTTTTACTTAATCTGTGTTCATCTGTGGTTTCATAATCGAAAGGAAAAGATGATGAGTGGTTTGCTTTACCGTGAGGATATGGACGAAGTACGCAAAAGGATGACTATCTGGTGGAACGGCGGAGATATCGGCAGACCGGCAATGCAGATCACCGCTCCACGACCCGAACCAATCGAGGATGTACCTGTGATGCCTGAACCGTCTGGGTGGGTAACGAATTATTCAACAAAGGATTTCGAATACAGGATGAATCTATCTGCAAGAGCATGCATTAGCACATATTATCTTGCTGATGCTGTGCCAATTGTTGCGCCTGATCTTGCGCCGAACTGCCTTGCACTATATCTTGGATGCAAGGGTATAGAAAGTCCCGGAACTGTCTGGTGCGCCCCCTTTATTGATGATCCCGAAGGTGCAAGGTTTGATTATGATCCAGAAAATTTCTACTGGGATTTTACCCTAAGGCTTGGAAGGGGACAACTCTTCATGGGGAAAGGCAAATTCCTTGTTCAGTTCCCTGACCTTATTGAAGGGTTAGATACGCTTGCCGCCATGCGTAATACTCAAAGCCTGCTTATAGACCTGATCGAAAGACCTGATTGGGTTCACAAAAGCCTACGGCAAATCACGGATCGCTACTTCCATTATTACGATGTGCTTTATGATATGTTCAGAGACGAAGTTGGCGGGTCATATTTCTGGGCATGGGCGCCGGGGCGCATGGCAAAGTTCCAGTGTGATTTCTCCGCAATGATCTCGCCTGAGATGTTCGAGGAGTTTATGGTTCCTGTATTGACAGAGATGTGTGAGAGAGTATCTTACTCTATGTATCACTGGGACGGACCCGGGGCGATATGCCACCACGATCTTTTGCTGTCAATACCGAAACTGAATATGCTTCAATGGACGCCCGGTGCAGGCGTTGATCCTACGTGGGACAAAAAATGGTGGCATCTGTACCACAAGACCATTGACGCCGGTAAGAAGGTTCTTATCGGGTGTGACACAACCGAAACACTGAAAATACTGAAAAAGGAGTTCGGAGAAGGATTCAAGCAATTCTTGATAGGTATGTGGGCGCCTTCGCCAGAACAATCAGAAGAAATATTAAAGGTTGCTGGTGATTGAAAATCATACTTAACCGAATTAATATTATAGGAAATAGAATGCGGATGACGCGGATTTGGCGGATCAACGCGGATAAGATAGTGATCAATAATCAGTGATGAGCAATTAGTAATTGATGACAAGTAAAAACTTTTTGTGCTAAATACCAATCGCTCCTTACTCGTCATATTTCCTGAATCCGCGCAAATCCGCTCAATCCGCGGCATCCGCGTTCTATTCAAAATAAAGGGAGATAAATCTATGTTTTCACAAGAGGATCGGACTATAATTCGTGACCTTGCAAAACAGGTCGCCGGGATCGCTGATCTGACCATAATGGCAGAGCGCAGAGAGCTATGGAAAAAACACAACAGCCTTCAGCCCGTCAGACCGCTAGTTCTCATGTTCCCTGAAGGCTCATGGGGAGAGTTACTTCCGAATACAGTGTTGAAATGCACTGATGGAGGAGCAAGAGGCATCGAATGGAACTTGCGAAGCAGAATATATTACTACGAGCATTTTCAGGATGATACGGTCATTGAAAAGGAATGGATCGTATCAAAAGCAATCGGTAATACCGGATGGGGATTACAACCAAAACATATTCCAAGCACAGAAGCTAGAGGGGCATGGCACTTCGACCCGGTCATCAAAGAGCCATCAGATCTCAGGAAATTGAAAGTTCCTGAAGTGATCTATGACGAAGATGCATCAAAAAAAGCCCTTAATGATTATCAAGACTTATTTGGCGACATACTTGACGTTAAGCAAAAAGGGGTCGCTCATATATCTTTCCACTTTATGAATCAGTATACTGGATTGAGAGGACTAGAGGAAACCATGCTGGATATGTACGAGAATCCGGACATGTTGAATGACGTCATGTTATTCTTCGAAGAAGCGCATAAGTATATCATCAAGCAGTACGTTGACATGAATCTACTTAGTCTGAACAACGACAGCACCTATCATAATTCAGGCGGGAATGGATACACCGATGAACTACCAAAACCCGGATTTGATCCGAACCGTGTCCGCCTTTGCGATATGTGGGGAAGTGCAGAAGCTCAAGAGATGGCGCAAGTCTCACCCGAAATGCACGAGGAGTTCATTCTGCAATACGAGAAACGGCTTCTGGAACCGTTTGCATTGACAGGATACGGCTGTTGCGAAGATTTAACAAAGAAACTCGATTACGTATTCAAGATACCGAATATCCGCCGAATATCAATCGCACCATTGGCTGATGTTGATGCCTGCGCCGAAAAACTTGGTAATAAGTATATATTCTCATGGAAACCGCAACCATCGCATCTCGTGGGTGATTTTGATACAAATTTCTTACGAAATTACATCAAGCACACAATAGAAGTGACGAAAGGTTGTGTGTTAGAAATGATCCTAAAAGATACACACACCTGCCAGTTTCATCCAGAACGCTTTGACATCTGGACACAGATAGCCCGTGAGTTGATAAACGAGTTTTATGGATGATTTTTATGTCTGGTCAACCAGATTAATTTTTTTATTTAGTAATAGCACACGGATTGACACAGGTGCAACGGATTTTCACGGATTTTATTTAGTAAACAGTAATCAGTGATGAATAATTAGTAAAGATTTAGTTATATTAAAACTATTGATTACTGATCATTATTTTAACCCGTGCTGATCTGTCTTATCCGTGTTAATCCGTGTGCTATTTCTAAAAGAACCAATCTGGTTAAAAAATACCGTAACCAAATAGGAGAATTTTATGCTGTCTTCAAAAGAAAGAGTGCTAATGGCAATTAACCATGAGGAACCAGATAGAGTTCCTATGGATTATTGGGCTTGGCAGGAAGTAAATAATAATCTTTATGAACGACTCAACCTGAAAGAGTATGATGAACTACTGGACTATCTTGGTGTTGACCTGCGCACAGTTCGCGCAAATTATACTGGACCCAACGACTGCTGGAATGAAATAATAAACGCTAAGACAACAGAAGAACTGGAAAAATGCAAGGTTCCTGACCCTGATCTATGCGATTATTCATACATCGAATCTTTCTGTGACAAATACAGCCATTACGCCATCATGGGTGGGGCGTGGAGTCCGGTGTTCTGCACTGCTTCATCATTTATAGGTATGCAAACGCTCATGATAAAGATGTATGAGGAGCCTGATTTCGTCAAGCTATTTCTCGAAAAGATAACAGACTTTTTCTATGAGCAAAGCATACGGATGTTTGAGGCGGCGAAAGGTAAGATGGACATCTTCTTCATGGGCGATGATTACGGAACTCAACTGGATCTAATAATGAGTGCTAAAATGTGGGATGAGTTTTATGCACCTCAATTGAAAAGGCTTTTCGGATTGGCTAAAGATTTCGGTCTAAAGGTCATGTTACATTCCTGTGGAAGCGTTTACAAGCTTATCCCAAGACTCATTGAACTCGGAATGGATGCTCTCGATCCGATACAGGTCAGAGCAACTGATATGGAACCCGAAAAACTAAAATCTAGTTTCGGTGATAAAGTCACATTTCATGGCGGATGCGATACTCAGCACTTATTGCCATTCGGTACGGTGGAAGAAGTGCGCGCAGAGTCAAAAAAGCTGATAGAGATATTCGGAAAAGGCGGAGGTTACATATTCGGACCAAGTCAGGAGTTCCTGCCTGACATTCCATTGGACAACATCCTTGCAATGTACGAAGTCGGCAGGGAATCATAAAACAACTTCTGTGATCTTTGTGATCTTCATTAACTCAATGCTTTCGCTTGTTCTAATAATGCTTTTATACCCGCTTCGGTATCAATCACTGGCATTACCTCGGTCTTTAAACCAACAATGCCAAGCGCTGCCGCATATTTGGTCAATGCCACCTCGTTATCAGCTTCATATACACTGTATGCTGCATATCCACCTATGACACTATAACTGCAAAGCCTTTTTACTCCTTCAGGTGGATTTGAAAATACTGTAACGACTTTTGTCACTATTCCCGGTAGTTTCGTCTGATCATCCCAGAATACTTTGATCATATATTTCATGCGTATTATACCTATTTTAGTTAGAAATGATACTTAACCGTAACCTGTATTCAATTGATAATCTGACGGATTGAGCAGAAAAAGTTGATCTATTCTCTTTTG
>Ga0315282_10003387_pt1 | contig 28640 bp, 26 predicted proteins | sample YL17G07_20_MG_FD_203693 | JGI IMG/M metagenome (GOLD analysis project Ga0315282, IMG submission 203693) | Sediment microbial communities from Yellowstone Lake, YNP, Wyoming, USA - YL17G07_20 | ecosystem: Environmental > Aquatic > Freshwater > Lake > Sediment | place: USA: Wyoming | collected... | reverse complement strand
GGTCCCATTCTTCGAGCGCCGGCAGGGATTCATCGAAAAGCCCGACGGCGTCGAGGCAGTCTTTTTTCACGGCCGCGGCCGGCGTCGGGACGAGGTAGGAGCCCCGAAGGATGGCGGCGAAGACATCTCCCTCCTTCCTGCCCGCAGAAGGCGAAGGGATGACGTACGTTTTCCCTTTGAAGTGTCTCAGGGTCCCGGTGTAGACGAGGCCGACGTCCGGCGGGGCTTCCCGAAAGGCCTGGACCTGCTTCTCGAGCTTGGCCGGCAGCCATTCGTCGTCGCTGTCCAGAAAGGCGATGATCCTTCCCCTCGACGCGGCGATGGCCGTGTTCCGGGCCGCGGCGGGTCCCCGCCTCACGGGATGGCGGAGGATACGAAGCCTCCCGTCCCCAAACTCGCCGGCCGCGCTCCCGGTCCCGTCCGTGGAGCCGTCGTCGACGACGATCGCTTCCCATTCCCCGTAGGTCTGGCCGAGAACGCTGCGGAGCGCCCGCTCCAGGAGCTCCCGCCTGTTATGGGCGGGAATGATGATGCTCACCTCGGGCTGACAGCTCATGTCAGGCTCCCGCCCTCCGCTCGCCGGAGCCCGCCATGAGACGCGGCAGTCCGGCCCGGAGCCAGGAGATCTCCTGCTTGCTGAAAACGAAAAGGCCGCAGACGGCCAGAAAAGCCGCCAGAGGGACGAGGAGTCCGACGGGCTTTCCGTAAAAATGCTGGACGAGCCCGCTCGCGAGGGCGAAAAGGGCCAGGGCCAGGATGCCCTGGGGGATCCCGCTCCGGCTGAGCTCGCGGCGCGAGAACCGCATGTCCCCGACCTTCGAGGCCATCGCGAACAGCACGGCCATCTCGAAGGTGACCCGGAGCGTCCAAGCAGCCGCCGCTCCATTGATCCCCCAGGCCCTGATGAAAAGCCATCCCAGGGGGACGAAGACGACGAACTCGGCCAGGTTCAGCTTGGCCGGGAGATCGGGCCGTCCCATCCCCTGGATCAGGGCCAAGGGGATGTCCGACAGCGAGGTGGTCAGGAACCCGAGGGCCAGGATCTGGAAGGTCAGAGTGCTTGTCCGGGCGAATTCGGCGCCCAGCCAGACCTTGAGGATCGGCCCCGCCATCAGGACCAGGAGGACGGAGACCGGACCGATCCCGACGATCAGATATTTGACCGCGTAGCCGAAGAGGGTCTTGGCCCGGGCCCGCTCCTCACTCCCCTGGAGAGCGCTGAACGAGGGGAAGAGCGTCAGGATCAGGCTTCCCGGCAGGATCCCGACCTTGGTGACGATCTCGTAGGGCGCGACATAATAGCCGACGGCTTTCATGTTCAGGATGGAGCCGATGAGGAACCGGTCGAGATAGGTCAGGATGGGCCGGACGATGTTGGACACAGTCAACCAGCTGCCGAATTTCAGGAGCTCGGGAACGCTCTCCTTCCGGAAGGCCACGTTCCTCCCAAGGACCGGGAACGCCTTGAAGCAGAGCCAGATCCAGGCGACGAGGGCCAGGACCCTCGCCCCGACGAGCAGGGCCACGATGCCGCGGAGGTCGAAGCCGAGCCCTACTCCGGCGAGCGGGAGGAGGTAATTCAGGGTGCTCGAGCCGCCCTTGACGATATTGACCAGGTCGAACCTCTGGCGGGCTTCCAAGGCCCCGCGGAACGAGGCCGAGACGAGAACGACCGGAAGCGAGATCCCGATCAGGATGAACGATACCCGGGCCTCGGGCACGAGCGGGGCCGGGATGTGGAGGATGCGGCCGACGAGAAAGGGCGTGGCCATGGTCAGGAGCGCGGCCCCGACGAGGCCCAGGGCCCCCTGGAAAAAGACCGTGGTCCAGAGGATCCTGGAGATCTTGTCCGATTCGCCCCTGCCCAGCGCCTCGGCGATGAACTTGGTCGTGGCCCGGCTGAGGCCCAGGTCGAAGAACGCCAGATACCCGACAACGACCCAGACGAGAGACAGGATCCCGAACCGTTCCGACCCCAGCCAGCGGATGGTGAACGGCATCGCCAAGACGCCGACCACCATGGGGAATCCCAGGCCCATCATGTTCAGGATCGTGTTCCTGGCGAGCAGGCCGGGCCTGATCTCGAAATCGGGTCGGGTCCGGGGGATCTCCGGACCGGGAGAGGCGTTCTGAGGTCTGGAAGGGGTCACGATAAACCTCGGGCCGTAGACAAGCTACCGCCGATGGACGGAAAGCGTCTCCTCACGCTTTATTTTTTCGGAACCGTCAGAGGCTGATGCGAAGCTCCGGGGGAGCAACGGCCAAAAGACCGGGCCCTGAAAAGGAGAGCGGAACGATCGCTCGCATCATGGCGCCATGATAGCGGCCCCCTTCCCCCTGTGGCAATCGTCCGGCCGGATGAATCCAGGGGTGATTATCGTGCCCTTTGTCTCACCTTTAGAGGTGAGAAAAACGGGGGCTTCTCACCCCCATCCCGAGACGCTTTCCTTGACAGCCCCGGAGCCCTCCTCTATACTTGAACTTACCTCAAGAGAACGCTCTCGGAAGCGATAAATCATGACGCAGGTCGAGCAGGCCAGGAAAGGTGTCCTCACGCGGGTCCTGAAGAAGGCCGCCGCCGCGGAGGCGATCTCCGCCGAGGCGCTGGCCGGCCTCGTCTCGGAAGGCCTGGCCGTCATCCCCTATAATCCCGGCCACTCTTCCACCCGGCCCGCGGCGATCGGCCGGAACCTCCGGACCAAGGTCAACGTCAACATCGGCACGTCGCGTGATTTTCCCCGCCTGGCCGACGAGCTCAAGAAACTGAAGGTCAGCCTGGATTACGGGGCCGACACCCTGATGGACCTGAGCACGGGAGGCGACATCAGGAAAATCCGCCGGGCGATCCTCCGGCGGACGCCCGTGCCCCTGGGGACCGTGCCCATTTACCAGGCGGCCATCCGGGCCATCGACCGCCGGGGCACGATCGTCGACATCACGGAGGACGACCTGTTCGAGGCCATCGAGTCCCAGGCCGCGGAGGGTGTCGATTTCATGACCGTCCACAGCGGCTTGACCCTCAAGGCCGTCGACCGCCTGAAAAAGCAGGGCCGCGTCACGGACATCGTCTCCCGGGGAGGGGCCTTCCACCTTGCCTGGATGCTCCACAACGGGAAGGAAAATCCCTTTTACGCCCGCTTCGACCGCCTTCTCGAGATCGCCCGGCGGCACGACGTCACCCTCAGCCTGGGCGACGGGCTGCGGCCGGGATCGATCCTGGACGCGACCGACCGTCCCCAGATCGAGGAGCTGCTGACCCTCGGCGAGCTCGTCCGGAGCGCCCGGGAGGCGGGCGTCCAGGTCATGGTCGAAGGCCCGGGCCACATTCCTCTCGATCAAGTCGAGATGAACATCCGGCTCCAGAAGCGCCTCTGCCAGGACGCGCCCTTCTACGTACTGGGCCCCCTCGTCACCGACATCGCCCCCGGCTACGACCACATCGTCTCGGCCATCGGCGGGGCGCTGGCGGCGGCGGCGGGGGCGGATTTCCTCTGCTACGTGACGCCCGCCGAACACCTCGGCCTGCCGACGCTCGACGACGTCCGCGAGGGGCTCGTCGCCTCGAAGATCGCGGCCCACGCCGCCGACATCGTCAAGCGTGTCCCGGGCGCTCTCGAGTGGGACCTCGAGCTGTCCCGGGCCCGGAAGCGCCTGGACTGGAAGGCCCAGGAAAAGCTGGCCATCGACCCCCTCAAGTTCAAGGCGGTCCGGAAGAGAAGAAGATCGAAGACCCAGGCCTGCTCCATGTGCGGGGAATTCTGCGCCATGCGAATCGTCAGCGAATTTCTCAATCCCGACGGAGAGGCCGATGCCCGGTGCTCCTAGGCGCCTCCTCTTCGGGACGGCCGGCGTGCCCCTTTCGGCATCCGACACCTCGACCCTCGCGGCCCTCGACCACATCCAGGAGCTCGGCCTCGACGGCCTCGAGATCGAGTTCGTCACGGGCGTCAAGATGGGCCTTGACACCGCCGGCAAGATCCGCCAGAAGGCGGCGGCCCTGGGCCTCCGCCTGAGCGTCCACGCTCCCTACTATATCAATTTCAACTCCGAGGACCGGGGGATCCGGCTCCACAGCCAGGAGCGGCTCCTGAGCTCCGCCCGGGTCGGGGCGGCGTGCGGGGCGGAGAGCGTCGTCTTCCACGCGGGGTTTTACGGCAAGGACTCTCCCGAAAGGGCCTACGCCGCCGTCAAGAGCGGGCTCGCGGCCGTGATGTCCATCGTCCGGACCGAGCGGCTTCCCACGAGCGTCCGCGTCGAGACCATGGGCAAGCGGTCCCAGTTCGGGACGCTCGACGAGGTGCTCCAGATCTGCCGCGAGGTCGACGGCCTCCGGCCCTGCCTGGACTTCTCCCATCTCCATGCACGCGAGGGCCGGATCAACTCCTACCCGGATTTCCACCGCGTCCTCAGCAAGGTCGCGAAAAAGCTCGGGGCGGGGGCGCTCAAGAACGCCCACATCCACATCGCCGGGATCCACTACAACGACAAGGGCGAGGTCAAGCACCTCAACCTCGACGAAGCGGACTTCCGGTACGACGAATGGATCCAGGCCCTCCGGGACCTCGGGGTCGAGGGCCTGGTCATCTGCGAGAGCCCCAACCTCGAGGCCGACGCCCTGATGCTCAAAAACCTCTACTGGGTCCAGCAGGTCAAGGACCGGAGGCCGGCGATCTGATCCCCGCGCGCTCCCTCACTTCGTGACCAGGGGCCGGACCTCTTCCCTTTCGGGCGTTTTCGGGCATATAATAACACCTCATCCAAAATCGGAAAGGAGAGGGACATGGTCGAAATCCGATTTCACGGCCGGGGCGGCCAGGGCACCGTCGTCGCCTCCAAGATCCTGGCCGACGCCATCGCCAAGGAAGGCAACTGGGTCCAGGCCTACCCCGAATTCGGCGTCGAGCGGCGGGGCTCGCCCGTCGTCGCCTTCATCCGCATCGACGACAAGCCGATCTACGACAAGAGCCGGATCTATTCTCCCGACCACGTCGTTGTCGTCGACCCGACCCTCGTCGAGGCCATCGACATCACCGACGGCCTCAAGGCGGGCGGGACGATCATCATCAACAGCGACCGGCGGCCCGAGGACTTCCCCTTCCACGGCAAGTTCAAGGTCCGAACGATCAACGCCACCGAGATCGCCGTCAAGAACAGGCTGGGGAGCCTGGCCGCCCCGATCGTCAACACGGCCATCGCCGGCGCCGTCATCAAGGTCCTCGGCCTGACGAAACTCGAGTCCCTGGCCCAAGCCATCCGCGAGGGCATCTCCATCAAGCCGGAGGACAACGTCAAGGCGGCCGAAGAAGCGTACGCGCGGGCTTGAGAGGAGACGAGAGATGAAGGAAAAGAAAGCTAAAAAGATCGTTTTCAAGTCGGCCGGGGAGATGCCGACCATGGTCATCTCCATCGGCAGTCAAACCCATAACTTGACGGGCGCCTGGCGGAACATCCGGCCCGAGATCGACCTGTCTAAGTGCCTCAAGTGCGGCATCTGCTGGAAGTTCTGCCCCGAGCCGTCGATCGACATCGTCGACGAATGGCCCGTCGTGGACTACGATTACTGCAAGGGCTGCGGCATTTGCGCCGAGGAATGCCCGGCGAAATGCATCGTCATGGTGGAGGAGCGGAGATGAAGAAAGTCATGATGGGCAATCACGCCCTGTCGTACGGGGCCATGCTCTCCCGGTCCCAGGTCATCGCCGCCTACCCGATCACGCCGCAGACGCAGGTCGTCGAGCTCCTCTCCGAGATGTGCGCCGACGGGACGCTCGACGCCCAGTTCATCAAGGTCGAATCCGAACACTCGGCCATGGCCTCGTGCATCGGCGCCTCGGTCGCCGGGGCGCGGGCGTTCACCGCGACCTCGGCCCAGGGGCTGGCCCTCATGCACGAAATGCTCCACTGGGCCTCGGGCGGCCGCCACCCCATCGTCATGGGCAACGTCAACCGGTCCATGGCCCCGGGCTGGTCGATCTGGACCGACCAGAACGACAGCCTGTCGCAGCGGGACACGGGTTGGATGCAGTATTACTGCTCGTCGAACCAGGAGGTCCTCGACACCGTCATCCAGGCCTTCAAGGTCTCCGAAGCGCTGATGATCCCGGCCATGGTCGTCCTCGACGCCTTCGCCCTCTCCCATACCTACGAGGTCGTCGACATCCCGGACCAGGCCGTGGTCGACAAGTACCTTCCGCCGTTCAAGCCCGAGATCCGGCTGACGCCGAGCGACCCCCGGGCCTTCGGCGGCCTGACCGGGTCGGAGCACTACTTCGAGCTCCGCTACAAGCTCCAGAAGGACATGGAAAAAGCTCCGGCCCTGATCGAGGAGACGGGCCGGGAGTACGAGAAACTCTTCGGCCGCACCCTCGGCCTCGTCGACCCCTACCGGTGCGATGATGCCGAGTTCGTCTTCGTCACCTCGGGAACGGCGGGATTCACGGCCCGCGTCGCCGTCGACGACCTCCGCAAGTCCGGCGTCAAGGCCGGGAACTTACGCATCAAGGTCTTCCGGCCCTTCCCCTTCGTTAAGGTCCGGGAGATCCTCCAAAAGGTCAGGAAGGCGGCCGTCGTCGACCGGAACTGCTCCTACGGCGCCCACGGCATCTTTTACCAGGAAGTGAAATCGGCGCTCTACGGCGAGGCCGGGATGCCGCCCGTCTTCGGCTACGTCACCGGGCTCGGCGGGCGCGACATTACCGTGGACTCGTTCAAAGAGGTCGCCGCCCACGCCCTGGCCAAGGACAAGGCTGACGAAGAGATCGTTTGGATCGGAGTCAAGAAATGAAAAAAGGAAAAAAGATGACCCTGACGCTCCCGGCCGAAGAACTGATGGCCTGCGGCCACCTGGCCTGCCAGGGCTGCGGCGCGACCCTCGCCATGCGCTACATGCTCAAGGCCCTCGGCCAGAAAACCGCGCTCTGCATCCCCGCCTGCTGCTGGTCCGTCATCGACGGGCCCTATCCCTATTCCTCCCTGGACGTCCCGGTCTACCACTGCGCGTTCGAGACCGCCGCCTCCACGGCGACGGGCGTCAAGGCCGGGCTGGAGATGACCGGCGACACCGAAACGACGGTCGTCGCCTGGGCCGGGGACGGCGGAACCTTCGACATCGGCCTCCAGGCCCTGTCCGGGGCGGCCGAGAGGAACGAGGACATCATCTACGTCTGCTACGACAACGAAGCCTACATGAACACCGGTATCCAGCGGAGCTCCGCGACGCCCTACGGCGCCTGGACGACGACGACCCCGGTCAAGCATTTCAAGGCCCGGCCGAAAAAGGACATCGTGGCGATCCTCGCGGCCCACCGCATCCCCTACATCGCGACCGCCAGCATTTCGCACCCGGAAGATTTCGTCAAGAAAATGACGAAGGCCAAGGGGATCAAGGGAACGCGCTTTTTCCACGTCTACGCGCCCTGCCCGACCGGCTGGAAGAGCCGGCCCGACGACACCGTGAAGCTGGCCCGGATGGCCGTCCAGAACGCCTATTTCCCGCTCTTCGAGATCGAGGACGGCCTGAGGACGACCTTGAATTTGAAGCTCAAGGAGAAAAAGCCGATCAACGACTACCTCCGGCTCCAGGGGAGATTCCGTCATTTGAACGAAGCCCAGATCGCGGAGCTTCAGGCCGAGGTCGACGCCCGCTGGGAGCGCCTCCTCAAGGGCTGCGGGGCCTGAGCCACCGCCCCTGTCCGGCCGCGGGCTTGCGGTCGCCCGCCTCTTAGGCTATAATTTATATCGGATTTGTCATGTTTGGGACGGCGGCCCGTCGGGTCCCGGGGTGTTCAGGGAACTCCGGGAGATCGAGGAGAAGAAGATGAAAAGGTTCTTGATCGTTCTCGCAGCGGGAGCGCTCATCGCGGTCGGGGCGGCCGCCTGCGCCAAGGCCCAGGAAGAGAACGCGCCGGCCCCTGATTTTTCGGTCAAAGACCTCAAGGGAAACACGCTCACCCTGGCGTCCTATAAGGGAAAGGTCCTGGTCCTGAATTTCTGGGCCACGTGGTGCCCCCCCTGCCGGGAGGAGATCCCCGATTTCATCGAAGCCTACAAGAGCCTGGACGCCCGGGGGCTCAAGATCCTGGGCCTCTCCGTCGACCGCATCCCCGTCGACAGGCTCCGCGAGTGGACCGAGAAGGCCGGGATGATCTATCCCGTCGCCGTGGCCACCGGGCAGATCATCATGGATTACCAGCCGGGGCAATATATCCCGGCGACCATCATCATCGACAGGAAGGGCCGGATCCGCTACCGGACATCCGGCTCGATGGACAAGGACACTCTGGTCCGGCTCTTCAAGGAATATTCGGATTAACCCGGGACTCTCAGGCCGTCAGGCGCGGCGGCCCAGGATGACGCCCGAGGCCTCCAGGTCCGCGAGGTCCTGGTCGGAATACCCCGGCTCCCGGAAAATTTGACATCCTGCCACGATCCTCTAATAATAAATAGCCATGAATTGTCTTTCGAGTTTGGGCGCTTGAATGAGAAGGAGACGTTGACGCGATGCAGGTGAAGATAGCTGGTCTGGGCAAATGCCTGCCGGGGACGGACGTCCCGGGCCGGATCGTGACGAACGAGGATATCGTCAAGATCCTCCTGGGCCACGGGGCGATCAAGCCCGGCACGGACAGGCCCTGGACGCCCGAGGAATTGACCCCCCAGAGGATCATGGACCTGGTCGGGATCAAGGAGCGCCGCTGGGCGGCGGACGAGGTCAACACCTCGGACCTGGCCCTGGTCGCGGCCGAACAAGCCCTCCGGGAAGCCGGGATCGGCTGGGAGGATATCGGCATCGTGGTCATCGGCAGCTCGACGCCCGAAGCTTTTTTCCCGTCGACCGCCTGCCTGCTCCTGGACAAGGTCATTCGAAAAAAGGCGGCGTCCGGCGAATGGACGGCCGCCGAAGCCAAGGGGAAGCTCCGGATCCAGGCCTTCGACGTCCTGGCCGCCTGCACGGGCGGACTCTACGCCATCGACATCGTCCGCAAAACGCTGCTCTTCCCCGAAACCCGCTACGAATACGGATTGGCCATCGGGGCCGATGTCCCCACCCGCCTCTTGGACTTCAAGGACACCAACTCCGATTTGTGGGGGGACGGAGCGGCCGCCGCCGTCCTCAAGAGGACGGACGCGGAGAAGGGCATCCTGTGCAGCTTGACGGGGGCGGACCCCTGGGCCGCGGACACGACCTTCAGCGTCGGGCAGGGGACCCGCAAGGACCAGATGGGCCTGCCCCCGAACTTCTACTTCAGGGGCCACGACGTCCATAAGTTCGTCCTAAAGATCATCCCCGAGCTGATCGTGAAAACGCTTGAGACGGTCAACCAGGACCCGCGAACATCCCGGACGATCCGCCTCGAAGACATCGGACTCTTCTTCTGCCACCAGGCCAATTCCAGGATCTTCGAATTTCCGGCGAAAAAGCTGGGCATCCCCCCGGAGAAGTTCTACGTCAACGTGGATCGCCGGGGCAATTGCTCATCGGCGTCGGTCCTCCTGGCCCTGCGCGAAGCCCTCGAGGAAGGACGGATCAGGAGGGGGGACCTGGTCATGCTCATCGGCTTCGGCGGCGGCTTGACCTGGGCGTCCATACTCATCGAGTGGTGACCGCAACTTCTCACCCATTTTTGTGCTAGAATAATCCGGAAGCACGGAGAAACGGTTGCCGCGCGTCCTCTTCCCCGCCGTCGTTATAACCCTTGGCCTTCTCCTTTATGTCCCCGCCTCCGCCCAGCTCGTCCCCGGCCAGTATGAGGACGAAGCGCCGCTGCGGACCTGGAACATCTTCGGGATCCCGTCGGCCCCAGCGGTCGGCCTCGGCGGCTTCCGTTTCGCGCTGGCCGCGGACGCCTCCGCTTCCCTGACCAACCCGGCCCTGCTCGTCTCCCTGCCCGGGTATTCCGTCACCCTTTCGGGCTGCGCCTCGGCAACGTCGCTCTTCGAGTATTCGTTGGTCAACACCGGGGTCGTCTCCACTTCCGGGAACCTCACGGCCCGCTCGTACGGCGTCGAGTTCGGCGGAGTCTCGTTCCGTCTCGGACGATGGACCTTCGCGGCGGCGACGGGCATCGTCGAAGACTACGGCCGACCCGGCATCAGCGTCGAAGACTCCAGCCAAACGTACGCACTCGAACTGAGCCAGAGCGGCTATCTCCGTGTGTTCCATGCGGCGGTGGCGCGGCCGATCACCGGCCGGATCTCCGCGGGACTCGGCCTCAACTACGTCTCGGGCCGCCTGAGCCGGAGCGTCCTTGAGGAATACACTTATCCGACAGGCCTGATCACCATATCGGACGACATCAGCGAGAAATTCCGGGGCTTCTTCCTGAACGGGGGGATCGCCTGGGACCTGACGGGCAGGCTGACCGCGGCCCTCGTCTTCAGGTCGCCCTACGTCAAGAGCGCGGAGGCCCGGAGCGCCCTCCGCTACCAGGCGCCGGCGGGAGACACGGATATCCAGACAAAGGCCTCGGCTCGTAACCGTTATCGGCAGCCCTGGATCTTCGGGGCGGGCGGGTGCTATCGGCTCTCGGATGGCTGGGCCCTGAACGCGGACCTGGCCTATTTCGGCTGGTCGCGCTACCGCGTCACCTTTTTCGATGAACCGCTGGACAGACCGTTCCGGGACGTCCTCAAGGCCGGCGCCGGCGTCGAGTACCTGGCAGTGGCCAGGATCTTCGGCCGTTCCGCCCGCGTCCCGCTCCGGCTGGGCATCACTTACGACCCCCAGCCGATGAGCGAGCCTCATTCTTTGTATCTCTCGATCGGCCTCGGCACGGGATTCCACCTTCCCTCTCTCGCCGTCGATCTCTCCGGCTCCTTCGGCAGGGAGAAAGGGTCGGGGGATTCCCTCAAGGCCGGCCAGGCCGTCTTGACCTTCACCTATATTTCCGACCGCTAGCGGCAAGATTGTGAGGAGCTCATGAAAATCCGGAAACCGATCGTCCTGGCGATCGTCCTGGCCGTCGTCTGGGGAGCCTTCCCGGCCCGGACTAAAGCCGCGGAAAACGGTGAGATCGTGAGCATCGATAGAAAGGAGTTCGTCGCCCGGCATCTGGACGGGCGGGGCCTGGACCTCCTCATGGAGAAAAACGGGAGGGTCTATATCGTCGCCTCCCCCGGAGAACTCGCTTCCCTGTTCGCGGCCCGGGTCCGGTTCGCCGTCGAAACGGACCGTTTCTATCCCTTCGACCAAACGGGGATTTCCTCGACCGGCGGACTCAACGGGGCCTACCATTCTTATCTGGAGCTCGAGACCGACCTCCGCCTCCTCGAGCGCGACCATCCCGGGCTGGCCAAGCTCGTCGAACTCGGGGAAAGCCTCGAAAAAAGAAAGGTCTATGCCCTGAAGATCAGCGGCAACGCGGCCGTCGACGAGAGCGAGCCGGCGGTCCTCTTCCTCGGCTGCCATCACGCCCGCGAATGGATCTCCGTCGAGGTCCCCTATCTCTTCGGGAAGCACCTCCTCGAAAACTACGATCAGAGCCCGGAGGTCCGGGACCTCGTCAACCGCAGCCAGATCTGGATCGTCCCGCTCGTCAACCCGGACGGGCTGGAGTACACGATCCACGTCTACAGGTACTGGCGCAAGAACAGGCGTTTCAATGCCGACGGGTCCTACGGCGTCGACATCAACAGGAACTACGGATATCAATGGGGTTACGACAATATCGGGTCGAGCCCCGAGCCGGTCTCCGAGGTTTACCGCGGGACAGCGGCATTCTCCGAGCCCGAGACGGAGGCCGTCCGCCGCCTGTTCCTCAGCCGGAGCTTCCAGGCCGTGATCTCCTTCCATAGCTTTTCCCAGACGATCATGTATCCCTGGGGGTACATCGACACGCCGACTCCCGACGACACGGAGCTCAACGCCATCGCCCGAACGATGTCGGGGCTCATCTCGGCCGTCCGCGGGACCATTTACGGTTATGGCCGGGCCGCCGGGATCCTCTACCCCACGAACGGCGACACCGTGGACTGGATGTACGGCATCTCGGGCATGCCTTCGTTCACCGTCGAGCTCCCGCCGGTCGACGTCGAGCACGGCGGCTTCTTCAACGACGAGGCGGCCATCGACGCCGTCTTCAGCGAAAATCTGCCGGCGATGCTCTATCTCGCGGGTTACGCCGTCCAGAACTACGTCCCGGCGCCGGGACGGCTCCGCGGCCGGGACGGCCGCCTCAGGGCCCCGAACAAGCTCAAGTTCATCGGGAAAATTGACAACGCCTCCTGGATGAAATAGAACTATGCCCGTGCGCCCAGCGTCTCGAATGAGCGGACTCTTCGCCGGAGCGGCCGGACTCCAGGCCGCGCCCGACCTCGCCGAGGGGTTGCCGTACTGGCTCTTCTGGTTCCTCCTCTGCGTCATCCTCCTCCTCCTCGCCTTCATCTTCCTCCGGGACAAGAGCCTTCGCAGGAAAATGAGCGCGTTCCTGTCCGGGGCCCGGCGCCGGATGCTCCGGCTCCGGCTCCAGGCCAAGCTCAAGAAAGAGACGGAAAAGAAAGCCGCCCTCTGGAGGGAGCTCGGGAAAAAGGCCTGGAGCGAGGACGTGACGGCGGGCTGCATCGCCGACGATTGCCGGACGCTGGCCGAGCTCGAGGACGAGATGCACGTTCACCAGATGACATGGCACGAGGTCTATTCCAGGATCGAGACCCTGGGCCGGGAGTTCGAGGAGACGACCGGGCGTTTTCGGGCCCTCATCAAGGAGCAGGAGGACGGCCGGAAGCCCTTCGAGGACGAGAGGAGGGCCCGGGCGGCCGGGAAGTCGGAGATCCTGGACGCCATCGGCGGGGCCGCCTGGGAGATCGATTCGGCCGAATCCCAGATCAAGGCCCTGGACCGGGAGGCCCGGTCCGTCGAAGACAACCCCAAGATGCCCGAGATCGACAAGGCCGGGAGGCTCAACAAGATCCAGGAGAAGGCCGCCGTTCTCTCCGACCGCATCAAGGCCCTCCAGGAAAAGGTGCCTCTTCTCCACGAGGAACGGCAGGATCTCGAGAGGCGGCAGGCCGACTCCGAGGCCCGGATCGACGTCTTCAACGGGAGGATCCGGGAGATCGAGGCCGAGCAGAAGCTCGCCGCCCGGAGCCACGAGCGGGAGCTCCAGGAATGGCTGACGAGAAAGGAGCGCGCCCAGGACAGGATCGTCGAGATCCAGCGGCTGATGGAGCCCATTTTCACGGGCATGGGAAAAGTCCTGGACGAAGCCCGGATCGATGCGAACGACCTCACGGTCGTCTACTTCCGGATCGACGCCGTGAACAAGACGATCCGCGACCTCGAAGATCGGATCGAGCACCTGAGGTAGGGCCGTTCCGCCCTTTATTAATTCCGCCCGGCCGAATACAATATGCGCATGGCGAAACCCAGGATCCTCGTCCACGTCTGCTGCGCCCCGGACGCGCTGTACGTCCTCCGGCTGCTCCAGGACGAATACGAGGTGACGGGCTTTTTTACGAACTCCAACATCCACCCCGTCGAGGAATACGCGCTCAGACTCGATGAAGCGCGAAAAGTGGCGGAGCTTCTCGCCGTCCCCCTCCTCGAGGACGGATACGACCCCGTCCGGTGGCTGGCCCTGACCGAAAAATTTAAGGCCGAGCCTGAGAAGGGGCGGCGGTGCGACGTCTGCTACGCCCTGAGGCTCCGGAGGACGGCCGAGACGGCGGCCCGGGAGGGCTTCGATGTCTTCGCGACCGTCATGAGCCTCAGTCCCTGGAAAAAGGCGGCGGTCATCAACCGGATCGGCCGCCAGTTCGGCAATAGATACGGTGTCCGGTTCCTCGAGGCCGATTTCAAGAAAAAGGACGGTTTCAAGAAAAGCGTCGACCTCAGCCGGGGCCACGGGCTTTACCGGCAGAGCTACTGCGGCTGTCTCTACAGCCGGCACGCCCGGCAGGAAAGGGGCCTCTGAGCCGGGCGGCCCGATGAGAGCCCCAAAGAGCGGCGCGACGCGGGTCGTCGTCTTCGGCGTCGTCCAGGGGGTCGGGTTCAGGCCGTTCGTCTTCAAGCTCGCCCGGCGCCTGGGCCTCAGGGGCTGGGTCAAGAATATCGGCGGCGGCGTCGAAATCCATGTCGAGGGAGGCTCGGCGGCTACCCGGGAACGGTTCCTGGCCGGCCTCAAAAAAAGTCCCCCCCCTCTGGCCAGGATCGAGAGGATGAAGGCCGGCCCGGCGCGACCGAGGGCCTGCCGCGGCTTCACGATCCGCGGAACGAAGGCCGGCGGGAGCTTCGTCTTCATCTCCCCGGACATCGCCACCTGCCCCGAGTGCCTGAAGGAGGTCCGGACTCCCGGCGAGCGCCGGTTCCATTATCCCTTCACCAACTGCACGAATTGCGGCCCGCGCTACACGATCGTCCAAGGCCTCCCCTACGACCGGGCCCGGACGACCATGGCCGGATTTCCCATGTGCCCGGACTGTCTCAAGGAATACAACGACCCTCTCGACCGGAGGCACCATGCCCAGCCCATCGCCTGCCCCGTCTGCGGGCCGCGGCTGACTCTTCGCGACGCGGTGACGGGGGAAAAGGTCGCGGGCGGGATCGACGAGGCGGCCGAACTCATCCGGAAGGGGAAGATCCTGGCTGTGAAAGGCCTCGGCGGCTTTCATCTCGTCTGCGACCCGCTCAACCGGAAGGCCGTTCTCCGGCTGCGCAGGGTCAAGGACCGCAAGACAAAGCCCCTGGCCCTGATGGCGAGGGACCTCGCCGCCGTCGAAACATACGTCTTCGTCGGCCCCGCCGAGCGCCGCCTCCTCCGGTCGTCGCGACGGCCCATCGTCCTCCTCAAGAAGAAGCGGGACCTCCCGCTCATCGCGCCGAGCCTCGACGAGGTCGGCTTCATGCTGCCGTACACGCCCCTCCATCATCTCCTGCTCGAGCGCCTGGGTCTCATCGTCGCCACGAGCTCGAACAGCAAGGACGCGCCCATCATGAAGGACGAGGAGGAGGGGATCCGGCGCCTCTGCGACATCATCCTGACCCATGACCGGCCGATCGCGATGCGGGCCGACGACTCCGTCGTCAAGGTCGTCGCGGGCGAGCCCGTCTTCGTCCGCAGGGCGCGCGGATACGTCCCCTATCCTCAGCCTGTTCCCGACGGTCTGAGGCGCGACGTCATGCTCATCGCCCTGGGGGGCGAGCTCAAGGACACGGTCTCCCTCTACAGGAACGGCTATGTCGTCACGAGCCAGTTCCTGGGGGACCTCGACGACTACAGGAATTTCGGCTACTTCGAGGAAACCGTCGCCCACCTCCGGCGTCTTTTCGGGGTCACGCCCGAGGCCGTCGTCACGGACCTTCACCCGGATTTCCGGACGACCCGCTACGCCGCGAAAATGGGAATCCCCCACTACCGGGTTCAGCACCACTTCGCCCATGTCCTCGCCGCCCTCCTCGAGCACGGCGTGATGCCGGAGCGGAGGGTCCTGGGCGTGGCCCTCGACGGTTACGGCTACGGCGACGACGGTTCGGCCTGGGGCGGAGAATTCTTCCTGGCCGACTACGAGGGCTACGAGCGGCTGGCCCGGTTCAAGCCCGTTCCCCTTCCGGGAGGCGACCTGGCGGCCCGGGAGCCGTGGCGGATGGCCCTGTCCTATCTTTCCGACGCCTTCGGTTCCGAGATCCCCGGCCTGGTCTCACTCCGGAAGATCGGCGCCGCGAGAAAGGCCGCGGTCCTCGAGATGATCCACCGCCGGGTTCGAAGCCCGCTCGCTTCGAGCTGCGGCCGGCTGTTCGATGCGGTCTCCTTCCTCTGCGGCACGGCGCCGGAGGCGATGGAATACGAGGCGGAGGCGGCCATGCGGTTCGAAGCGGCGGCCGGGAGCGCGACGGGGAAGGCCTATCCCCTGGATATCCGCCGGCCGGAGGCGGCCGCCGGCCCGCTCGACATCTCCTTCGCGCCGCTCATCAGGGCCATCGTCTGCGACCTCCAAAAAGGGGTCCCGGTTCCCCGGATCTCGTCGGCCGTCCACGACACCCTGGCCGGCCTCATCCTCACCGTCGCCCGGCACGCCAGGCAGCACTACGGAACCGACACGGTCGTCCTGGCCGGCGGAGTCTTCCTCAATAGGAAGCTTTTGGAAAGGACGGTCGAACGTCTGGTTCGGGCCAAGTTCCGGGTCCTCCGGCCGACCCTCTACTCGCCGAACGACGAATCGCTCTCGCTCGGCCAGATCGCTTACGGGCTGGCTAGGCTCAAGAAGTCAATGGGTTAATTTCGTCAGGGATGTTCTTTGTCTTCCCTGCGGCCCGGTGTCCTGGCGACGTCGATCCTGACCCCTCCCACCAGGGAAAGGACCCAGTTGGAAACATTGGCCGCGACGAACCCCGCGGCACCGGCGACGGCGAAGCCGGCCAGGCCGCCCAGGACCGTGAAGACGATTCCGCCGAGGAGCTTTCCCTGGATATCGACAAAAAAGCCGGGCAGGCCGGAGACGACGCGGGGGAAGAGATTCGTAACACCGACGAGAAGGCCTAGGATGATCCCGGCGAAAAGGCCCAGGGCCCCGGAGAACCAGAAGAATGAAGACGGCCGGATGGCCTTGATGACCAGATGAGTTCCGGCCGGCTCCGGGCCGCTTTCGTCCGGAACGCCGTCCGCTCCCGCCGCGGCCGTTCCGACATCGGTTTCGCAAACGGGGCAGGGCGAGCCGGGGTCTCCGAGCTTCGTGCCGCACTGGGGGCAGACCCGGTCCTCCCCGGCCGCGCTTTTTTGGCCGCCGCAGCGGACGCAAGTCTCGGCCTCGAGCTCGTTCTCATATCCGCAGTAGATGCAGACGGCCTTCCGGTCGCCGAAGGAAGGCGGCTTGGCCTGGACCCAGTCGTCTCCTTCAAAATAATACCATTTGCCGCTCTGGGCGCCGATCATCCAGAAGCGGCCCTCGTCGTCCCTGATCCTGAGGGCTTTGAGAGAGTCGATGAACTCCCTCTGGGAGATCTTGCCCTGGTTGAACTTTTCCTTCAGATTGCCGAGCGCGGCCTCAACCTCCCGGAATTGATCAGCCACGGCCCCCGTCCTTCGGCCCCCGGCGACCGGCGCCGCGCAACCCGTTCTTTTTCAATGAGTTATTAACTTGTTGAAAAAACATAGTTTACAGCCGGTGACGAATTCTTGTGCAATCCGACGTATCTTCAAGACAGGCCGGGAATTGGATTTGGAAAAGGGCCATTTTTCCACAGCTTTTCCACAGATTGTGTGAATATTTCCGGCTGCTCTCGAGCACTGCGAAACCTATTTTACACCCAGGCCGGCCTGCTTTAAAAGCTCCAGCAGGCTGGTGCCCTTGATCGGGTCCGGGATGAAGGAGAGGATGAAGACCACGATGACGAGAGCGCCCACGAGCATCCTTCCCCTTCCCAAGGGGAGGTCTTCGTCGAAGGCCTGCGGGTGCCGCAGCCGGATCGCCAGACGGTAGAGGCGACCGGGCCGCTTCAGCCGCACGACCAGAACAAAGAGCAGGCCGAGGAGCCCCCAGAGGAGCCAGCTGTACGAGAAAAAAACGCCCAGGACGATGAATCCACAGATCGCCGCGGCGGACACGTACCGCTTTTTCCTACCGAGCAGGGCGTAGACCACGTGCCCGCCGTCCAGCTGACCGAGGGGAAACAGGTTGATGAAGGTGACGAGCAGACCCGCCCAGCCGGCGAACGCGACCGGGTGGAGGACGACGCTGGACCCCGCGGGAACATGCCTGAAGAAAACGGCGCTTCCGAGCTTGAGGAGGAGGGGCTCGCCCAGGGCGACGGCGCCTTCGCTCGCCGAGGCGGGCACGACCTTGGAGAGGGCCAGCCCGACGAAAAGCGCCGGCACCGTGAGGATAAAGCCGGCCAGCGGACCCGCGGCGCCGATATCGAACCACTGTCGCTTCAAATTGACGGGTGATTGGATCCTGATGAACGCCCCGAACGTGCCGATGAGGGTCGGCCCGGGGATGAAATAGGGCAGGGTCGCCTCGATCCCGTAGCGGCAGCAGGTCAGGTAATGGCCAAGCTCGTGGCCGGTCAAGATGATCATCAGGACGACCGCGTAGAGTCCCGCGAGAAGGAGGATCCGCGGTTCCAGGATAGACCCGAGGCCGGGCTTCGGCGCTGGAGCGGGGCCGGGCGAATCCGGATAGACGTAGGAGAGGCTCAGGAGGACCCCCAGCGAAAACGTCGAAACGAGGGTCAGGACAAACAGGATGCCGTTCAGCCAGGGCTTCCGGGAGGTCCGGCTCGGTGATCCTTCCATGTTCATCCTAAAAAAAAGAGGAGTGAAAGGCCTTCACTCCTCGATCCGGCGAAACGAAAAAAACGCCGTTACTTCCCCTGCAGTTTGAGGTTCTTGGCCTGCAGCTCTTCCCTGGTTTCCTTGTGATCGGGGTCGGGAACGCAGGCGTCCGTCGGGCAGACCGCCGCGCACTGGGACTCGTCGAAGTGGCCCACGCACTCGGTGCACCGTTCGGGGTTGATCACGTAGCGCTCGTCGCCGGCCGAGATGGCCTGGTTGGGGCATTCCGGCTCGCAGGCGCCGCAGTTGATGCATTCTTCGGTGATCTTATACGCCATCGGTTTCCTCCTGAAAAAAGTAAGGCATCATTATATCCCATTCCGGGCTATTTACAAGCCTCGCCTACTTCTGCAGGGCCAGGCGTCCGGCCTTCATGGAGGCCTCGTACCCGTAATAGGTCTGAGAGTATTCCGACTGGAGCTTAGTGTAGAGGTCCAGGGCCTCTTTCCTCTGCCCCTTTATCTCATAGGCTTCGGCGAGGTGGAAGAGGACGGCGTCGAGCGGGTAGGACTTCGGCTTTTCATCCTGGATCTTCCGGTAGATCGCAATCGCCTTATCGAATTCCTTCTTCTTGATAAGCGTCTGGGCCTTGAGATCCTCGGCCTGGTAGTGGAGAAGGTCCTTGGGGGCGGCCGGGATCCGGCCGAGATAGGACTCCGCCTTGGCATCATCGCCCTGCCCGGCCCAATAGGCGGCGAGCTCCAGGCAGGCCAGGCGGGCGCCGGCGCCGCGACCGGAGAGGGCCTCGAGCTTGGCCAGGTTTTCAGGCTTGGTCTGGAGGTCCTGGCTGAGGCTGATGACCTCGCCGATGGCCCGGCTCTGGACGCCCCGGGCATGGGACCTGACGAGAAGCAGAGCCGCGAAGACGAGGGCCGCGAAAACGACGACGCCGGCGGCGATCAGGATCTCCTTTTGCCACGATTCGTAAAAATGGATGAACCAGTTCAGGCCGGTGCGCATTTCGTCTTCTTGGAGATGATGTCTCTCGGTTCTCTTCATTCCTCTCTCCGTGGGTCAAAAAGTATCCACCCTATTTTTTAACACAATCGGACCACGGGGTCAAACCGATAGGGGGATGTCGCTCTCGGTCGCGGCCTCGAGGAGCTCCCTGACCGTCGTGACGGCCAGGCCGACCGCGGTGTCGGCCGCGCCCTAATAGACCTTGACCGGGCCCGGTTGGGCCTCTCCAACCTCAGGTAGGCGCCGTTGATTTTCTCGGGGAAAAGGACGCCGTTCCGGACGTCGTCCGTCGAGGTGATGCCGAGGAAACGGAAGCCCTTGAAGTCCTCCGTCCGGGCGAGTCCCAACTGACAGCCGCTGTCCATGTCCATAGCGAATATAATGTAGAATGCGCCCTCGAGCCTGGTGATCCGGGCGTCATAGACGTGGTAGATCTTTTCTCTGACCTTCTCCAGCCCCTTGAGCTCCACAGCGGCCGGGGCCGGGCTTCCCAGTCCCGGTCCTGGCAAGGCCGGGGCCCCGGCCGCCGTCGATCCAGGTGAGGTTCACCGGAAGGCTCCTTGCGTCATCGGGTCGCGCTCGCGGAAGAGAATTCTATCTAGGGAAGGGCCAAATATCAAGGCGGGGCGCCGGGGCCTTAAGGGAAAAGCTTTTTCGTCAGCGCGGCCAGGTTCCTGGCGTGGGCTTCGCAACAGTCGAGCGACCTCTTATCTGGCCGGCCGATCGAGACCGGGCCGTAGTGGTCGAACCGGTGGTCCCCCCGGACGACCATGCCGTGAATGAGGAGCGCCTGGAGGATATCGAGGACCGTCGTCTCGTTGCCGCCTCCGATGTTGGCCGAGGAGGTGAAAGCCCCGCCGACCTTCCCCCGGAGCTTCCCGTGGAACTTGACGCTCTCGTCGAGGAGCTTTTTCAGCTCCCAGGCCATGGTGCCGTAGTAGGTCGGGGACCCGAGGATGATGCAGTCGTAGCCGAGGAGCTCGGCCGGGGCCGTGTCTTCGACCTTTTTCAGGTCCACCGCGAGGCCTTGCGACTCGAGGACCTCGGCGATCCGAACCGCCATCTTCTTGGTATTCCCCGTCCGGGAATAATAGGAAACAAGGGCTTTGGGCATCGGATTCCTCCTGGGACGCTGCCGATTATGGCTTAGGAAGGAAGCTAAGTCAAACCACCCTTAAAGCCTGTGGGACGGCCGGAGCGTCAGTAGTCGATGGTGACGAGTCCGATCTTATCGCGGATCTGGCCGCGGACGTCGGCCTTGGTGATCCGGCTTTCTTTTTCGGCCTTGATGGCCTTGAACAGCTCGTAGGTCGTCAGGAGTCCGTTCCCGTCCTTTTGGGCCTCCTCGATCTGGACGGCCGAGAACGGGTTGCTCCGGGCCTTGGCATCGGTCGCGGAGAAATAGTTGCCGATAAGGACGGCTTTCATCCGGGTGTTGTCGAACTCCTGCATCCTCCGCCCCTTGTACTTTTGGAGAAGGGTGCAGTCGTCGTCCGTGGCCCAGGCCTTGCCGGCCCGGACGAGGACGAAGACCAGGCTTTCCTTGCGGAGGCTGGCTTCGACGGAGGAGCCGTCGGTCTCGATCAACCAGGCATCCTCTTCCTTGTTCCGGATGACTTTTTTCCAGTAGTCGTTGACGTCCACGACCTTGCCCCAGCCGAGATAGCGGAGGGCGTTGACAACCGCTTTGCTGAGGTCGGTCCCTTCGGCCGTGAGGAGCTTGTGGTACTCATCCTGGCCGCCGGCCTTCATCTCCCGGATCTCACGGCCGATCTCGGCGAGGGCCTGCTCGTGGCGGCGCTTTTCCTCCTCCTTCCTGACGAATAGACCCTTCAGGTCCGGGAAGAGGTAGTCCTCTTGTTCGATCCACGGGCCGGCGCCCGTCTCTGTCTCCGCCCCAGTCTCGGCCGCGAGCGGCGTCTTGTCCTTGAGGATGTAGTCGATGATCTCGACGTTCTTGGGGCCGAAAGAAGGAAGCAGGAGGACGGACCCCTTGCCCTTCCCCATGAGGAGGGACACGGGATAGCCGTCGGCGCTCTTGGCCAGGATCTCGAGCTTGCCCTCCGGCCCGGACGCCTTCTCCCAGATCCCTTCGCCGGCCGCCTCGGGCAAGAACTTGTACGCCTTGGAGATGAAGGGCTTGAACCTCTCGAAGGGGACGTGGAAGAGGGCCCGGGGACTGAACAGAATTGAATCGGGCCGGGCGACATCCTGGAGCTGGAGACGCTCGAGGGGGCCGACGATGTTCGTCAGCTGATAAACATCCCCGCCACCGATGAAGCAGACGACCCGGGCGCCTCCCTCGACCCGGCGGGACAGCGCTTCGTGGATTTCCGCGTGGAGCTGACTGCGGCCGTCGCCGCCCCGGCCGTTCACTTGGTAGAAAACGATCTCGCTCTCGGCGGGGATATCGAGGGGCTCCTCTTTTCCCGAGCGCCATCCCGTGGACCTCAGCTCCACGTCGTATTTTTCCGCGACGAGGTGGTCCCTGTCCGCGTCGTCGAAATCGAGCAACAGGATCTTCGCCATGGCCTGCTCCTTTCAGCAGCATCGGGGAAGATGATATCAGCTTTTTTCCCAGCGCCGGAGCCGTTTTTCGTCAATAAGCGTCTGTCTTCCGGCAGTCCACAGAGTCTCTTCCCAGCGCCTTTATCTTCCCGGCCCGCCTCACCCGGGTCAATCACCCCTTGAGGTGAAATCCAGGAGGATTTTTCGGGGACCACAATGCCGACGCTTTCCCGACTTCGTCGTTGGTGGACGCCTGCCTGAGGCTGTTCGCCGGCAAGAAGTTCAAGTTCGATTGACCCATTTGACGCCGGTCTCCAGAGTTGGTATCTTACCTCCGCAATAAGTCCGGACAGCTCAAGACAGGGAGAACAGACGGCCGAGAACCGGGGGCGTATAGCGTTTCTCCTCTGTTCCTTGCTCGCGGCGCCTCTGCTCCTCGCGGCCCGGACGGTCAGCGATTACGCCCGCTTCACGGCCGTTGCCACATCCCGCCGGGACCACCGGACGTCCATCGTCCTGAGGCGGTTCCGCCTCGATGGCCAGACCCGTTATTTCCTCCTCGACCCCGACAGCCTGGCGACCACAGTGGAGTCCGGCATCGACCTGCGCGTTTCTAAAGAGCCGTGGGACAAGCTCAAGAAAAGGTTCGCGAAATCCCTATATTTCAGGGCCATGGAAGATGTCGGAACGAATGCCGGGGCGTTCCAGAACGCCGGGATCACCCATTTTTCCCAGACGATAACAGGCGTCGTGCTGACCGTCGACCTCTGCCCGTCGAAAAGGCCGATGGACCGGGAGCTCTTCACCGAACTGGTCCGGGAGTTCGGCAAGGAAGAAAGGCCGGTCCCCCTCGCGGTCGCCGTGACGGGGGTCTGGATGGAGAGGCATCGGCCGGACCTCGAGTGGCTCCGGGGGCTCGAAAAAAGCGGCGACGTCTCGATCACCTGGATCGATCATTCCTACAACCACCGGTGGGACAAGAACCTGCCCCTCAAAGAGAATTTCCTGCTGGAAAAAGGGACCGACCTGGCCGGCGAGGTTCTCCGGACCGAGGCCAAGATGATCGAGGAAGGCATCGTGCCGTCCGTCTTTTTCAGGTTCCCGGGCCTCGTCTCCGACAAGGGCCACGTCCTGGCGGTCATGGCCTACGGCCTCATCCCGGTCGGGAGCGACGCCTGGCTCGGGAAAAACGAGCAGCCCAAAGAGGGCAGCATCGTCCTCGTCCACGCCAACGGGAACGAGCCGATCGGGATCCGGCGCTTCCTGAAGCTGATCAGAGAAGAGCGGGAAAACATCATCCACAAGCAGTGGCTGCTCTTCGACCTCAGGGAAAGCACGGTCCTCGAAGAAAAGAAGAGGGCGCCGAAAAAGAACTTCCCGGCTACTTGACGGTGACGGATTTGGCCAGGTTGCGGGGCTTGTCGATGGGCCGGCCGAGCTTGTCGGCGGCGTAGTAAGCGAGGAGCTGTCCGGCCACGGCCGCCAGGATGCCGAACTTGCCGTCGTTGCCGGTCCGGACCGCGATCGTATTCGGCCTCTTCCAGAGCAAGGGGTTGTTCGTGATCGGAATGGCCTTCGCGCCCCGGGCCTCGACCTCTTTCGTGTTCGAGACGATATCCGGGTCGTTGTTGTTGATGATGCTGATGACCGGCGTGCCGTCCTCGATCAGGGCGATCGTGCCGTGCTTGAGCTCGCCGCCCATCATCCCCTCGGCGTGGATGTAGCTGATCTCCTTGATCTTGAGGGCGATCTCGCGGGCCACGGGATAGGTCAGGCCGCGGCCGATGACGTAGAGGTCACGGGCCGAGGCGAACGACTCGGCGATCGTCCGGATCTCCTCCCGCTTGCGCAGGATGCCCCGGATCCTGTCCGCCAGGTTCGTCACGTCGACCCGGAAGCCGAACTCCTGGGCCAGCCGGAGCATGAAGGCCGACTGGCTGACGAAAGCCTTGGTGCTCGCGACGCAGATCTCCTGCCCGGCCAGGAGGTTCAGGCTGAGGTCGCTCATCCGCTGGATGGTCGAATAGGGCACGTTGACCAGGCTCGCCACGCGGCCGCCGCACTCGCGGGCGTAATTCAGGGCGTCGATGACGTCCATGGTCTCGCCGCTCTGGCTGATGGCGATAATGAGCGTGTTGCGGTCGACGTTGGCGAAGTGCCGGAACTCGGAGGCGATCAGGGTCTGGTTCTCGACGCCGACGCGGTGGAGGAAATAGGCCCCGAGGAGCGAGGCGTGGTAGGACGTGCCGCAGGAGGCAAAGATGATCTTCTTCGAGCGGCGGACGAGCCGGACGAGCTCGTCGAAGGCCGGCTTCTGCTCGGTCGCCAGGGAGAAGAGCAGCCGGTCGACGGCCTCCGGCTCCTCCAGGATCTCCTTCATCATGTGGTGCTTGAAGACCTTCCGGGACGACGACTCCCGCTGCCAGACGAATTTCCGGAGGGGCTTGTCGATGGCCCGGCCGCGCCTGTCGAAGAACTGATATCCGTCGTCGCGGATGACGGCGAACTCGTCGTTCTCGAAGAAGGCGGCCTGGGTGGTCAGGTCGGAGAAGGCGTAGATGTCGGAGGCGACGATGTTCATGCCTTTGGCGACGCCCAGGACGAGCGGAGAGTCGCGCTTGATGGCGTAGATCTCATCGCTCCCCTTGAGCATGATGAGCACGGCGAAAGTCCCGGTGAAGGTCTTTATGAAATCGACGATCAGGGGCTTCATCGGCTTCGTCTTGAGCCCCTCCTCGAAGTAGTGGGCGATGACTTCCGAATCGGTCTCGCTCGTGAAGCGGTGGCCTTTGCGGGCGAGGGCCTTCTTGATCTCCTCGAAATTCTCGATGATGCCGTTGTGGACGATGACGACGGAGCCGTCGCAGGAGGCGTGGGGGTGGGCGTTCGGCACGGTGACACCGCCGTGCGTGGCCCAGCGGGTATGGGAGATGCCCAGGCGGGTCAGGCCGCGGCCGTCGACGGTGATCGACCCGACGTGTTTCTCGAGCTTGCGGCCGTCATAATAGCCGAACGAGTCGTAGCCCCGGTATTCGAGACGCTTGAGCCGCTCGAGGAGAAGGGAGGTGGTGAATTCCTTACGGGACGCGATGCCGACAATTCCGCACATAAATCCTCCGCGGGGGTTCTCAACAAGGCTGCCCACTCACTATAGGGCTAAACGCCCGCCGTAGTCAAGAATTGGCGGGCCGAGAGGCGTCCAAAACCTAATTAATTATAATATTTACTGATATTTAAAACTCATCTGGGAGGATTCTTCAGCTTAGGAAAAAGGGGTCCGGACTCATCGTCGCCATGTTCAAATATCGAACAGCCACCATTTTTTCTTAGGTTTCTCGAGGCTCTTCAGCGCGGCCTCCTCATTTTCGATGCCGAAAAGCTAAGAGACATCGGCGCCTCCCCGCCCTTGAAATCCCCCCGCTCCATGAATTACCATGCCTCAGGAATGAAAATTACGTCTAGACGATCGATAAGGACATTCATGATGATCGGGCTGGTTTTTCCGATGATGGTGACGTGCCGGGCAGCGCACGAGCGAACTTGGGCTGACGAGGTCGACGCCATGTTCTCCGGCCTGACGTCCACCCGCGAGCCGGGGGCGGCGGTGCTCGTTATAAAGGACGAACGCGTCGCCTTCGAGCACGGCTACGGCGTCACGGACCTGCGAACGCGTCACCCGATCGACGCCCGGACGAACTTCCGCCTGGCCTCGGTCACGAAGCAATTCACGGCCGCGGCGGTCATGCTGCTCGTGCACGATGGAAAGCTCCGCTATGAAAACAGCCTGACCGACATCTTCGCCGACTTCCCCGAATATGGCCGGGCCATCACCGTCCGTCATCTCCTCAATCACACTTCGGGCCTCCCCGACTACGAAGACCTCATGCCGCCGTCAGATCCCTCGCTTCCCGTGGAGCAGGTCCAGATCAAGGACAGCGGTGTTCTCGAACTCCTGAAAGGGCAAAAGGCCGGGAAGTTCGCGCCGGGCTCGCGATGGGCCTACAGCAACTCGGGCTACGTGGTGCTGGGCCTCGTCGTCGAAAAGGTCTCCGGCCGGCCTTTCGACGAATTCTTGCATGACCGCATTTTCGTTCCTTTGAAAATGACGCACACGGTGGCCTACGAACGCGGCAAGAACGAGGTGCCGGACCGCGCCTACGGCCACTCCAAGGAAAACGGCGGTTGGAGCGAAACGGACCAGAGCCCGACCTCAGCGACCCTCGGTGACGGGGGCATCTACTCCTCGCTTTCGGACCTCGCGAAGTGGGATGAAACTTTGCGCCTCCACACTCTCCTCGGCGAGCCGGAGATGCGCCCCGCGCTGACCCCCGCCCAAGTCGCCGACGCGCCCCCGACCGAGCCGGACGGAGCGCCCGCCGCATACGGCTTCGGCTGGTTCCTGAACCCGTGGAAAGGGCGCGCCCGGATGTGGCACTACGGCGAGACCATGGGGTTCCGGACGGCGATCCAGCGGTTCCCGAACGACCGGCTCACCGTGATCGTCCTCTGCAACCGGGCCGACCTCGACGCCCGGGCGCTGGCCCTCAAAGCGGCGGATTTCTACCTGGAGGGTTCCCGTTAAGCGTATGAAAAAGGATAAAACCTGGGCCCTGGTCCTCATGGGCGGCGGGGCGCGGGGGCTCGCCCACATCGGGGTCCTCAGCGTCCTCGAGAAGAACGGCCTCGTCCCGGATATCGTGACCGGGACCTCTATGGGGGGGATGGTCGGGGGGCTCTTCGCGGCCGGGTTTTCCGGGACGAAGCTGAAGGAGATCGCGTGCGACCTCAGTCTCAATAACTACATGGAAAGATCCGCGGCCTCACGCCTGCTCAGGAACCCCAAGAGCCTTTTCGAATACCTGATGCTGACGGATTACAGGAACAGGCTGTTTAAGAAAATGGGGCTGGACAGGGAGGACGCGTTCGAGTCCTTTCTCCGGAGAATGGTCGGGGACGTCCGGATCGAATCGTTGCCCATCAAATTCGCCTGCAACGCCGTCGACTTGGTCTCAGGGAAAGAGGTCCTGTTCGACCGGGGGAGGCTTTACAAGGCCCTCCGGGCGACGATGTCCCTTCCCCTTTTGTTCGCTCCGGCCCGGATGGACGGCATGCTTCTTCTGGACGGCGGAGTGCTCGACAACGCGCCGGTCGAAGCGGCCAAGAAGGCGGGGGCCGCCGTCACCGTTCTCGTGGATATCCACCGGCCTCTCAGGAAAATGCCGCCGGAAAAGATCAAGAACACTCTTCAAGTCGTCCAGCGGGTGTTCGAAGTGGCAAGGGCCAGATCCAATGAGGAGACGGCGCGCCGGGCCGATTTCGTCCTCCGGGTCCCCATCGACGTCGAGACCCTCGATTTTTCCGACCCCGGGAGGATCATCAGGACGGGCGAGAGGGTCGCCGCGGCGAACCTTCCGATGATGAAAAAGGCGATCGGCCCCGCCGGCCACACTCCCTAGGCGACCGGCGCAGGGGGTTTGCAGTTCTGGCCGTAGAGATACTTGATCAAGGCCAGGATCTTCGGGGACGTCAGGTGCAGGAACTCGATCCCGATTTCAAAGAAGCCCGATTTCTCGTTGAAGCGGGTCCATTTGACTTCGCCGTCTACCGTCACGGACTGCTGGGCCCTGGCCAGGTCGATCCGGATCCTGAGGACGGTCCCGACTTCGAAGCAGTCTTCAGCGATGATCCTCGCGCCGCCCGTGGAGATGTCAAAGGTATAGGCCTTGGTTTTTTTGACGTTATGGTCGCGGGAAACAGGGACGACGGCAACGTCGTTCCGCTCGATGAACCGGATTCTTTTTCGCCGCTCCATGATTGCGATCCCTTCCGAAAACAGTCGCCTTGACCCGGGAGGAATCATGCGACGCCTCCGGAACGAGGGCAATCGCCATCAGAGGTGATTCACGAGGTGATTTCGTCCCCTCCGTGCGGGCCGGGACGGTCGACGTCAATGCGGACGGAGTCACCTCGGCCGGCGTGATCTTGTCGGGAACCTTCACTGCCGATGCCAGTGACGTTGGCCGGTGGACAGGGGCCTTCACGCTGAGCAGCACCAATTACAGCATCAGCGGCTACCAGGTGAGCGGGACGCTTTTCGTGATCATCGACACGGACTCCGCCGACATCGGGAACGGGATTTTGGAATCGGAGTAGCCCGGGTCCTGCTCAGGGTTTACTCCCCCTTTTTCTTTTTGACCGGCGGGGCCTGCTTCTCCTGCTTGGCCGGCTGGGCGGTCCGTTTGACCTGCTCGGTATCCTGTTTGTGCCGTACGGTCAACTGTTGCTTCTCGGCCTGATGCTGTTTCTGCAAATCGGCCGTTTTGGTCTGGTAGGCCTGCTGGACCTTCGCTTTTTCAGCCGTGTCGCGGATTTGGGATTGTTCCGCGGCGCGCTTGGTTTTCATGTCCTTCAGCTCTTGCGCCTGGGTTTTCTCGAGGAGGGTCTTCTCCTGGGCTTGCCGCTTCTGGACGGCTGATTGCTGCACGCTCACCGGCACCTGTTGCCGCGGCTCGAAGACCTTGGCCGGAGCCAGTTCTTGCCGGGCCTGGTCCCTGTTCAGAAAGGCTTTCGGCTTCGCTGCGGCATCCGTCCGGAAGGCCGGCCGGTAGATCTGGACAGCGTTGCCCGTGACCCGGGCCGGTCCGGGCTGCCGGACGTCCCGGATCGTGTAGCGAGGGACTTGCTGCCGGGTGACGCGCTGCACGACGTCGATCCCGATCCCCTGGTTGATGACTCTGTTGTTGCGGTAGTAGATGTTGTTGTGGAGCGAGGTGAAATTGATGATCGTTCCGTTGCGTTCATAAGGGAGGGTGTAGCGATAGAGGTCACGGTCCAGAAAGTATGGGGCCTGGATAAAGACCCAGAAACGGCTGGAAATGTTGAATGAAAGCGAGGCGAAATCCATGC
>Ga0315282_10003386_pt1 | contig 28645 bp, 25 predicted proteins | sample YL17G07_20_MG_FD_203693 | JGI IMG/M metagenome (GOLD analysis project Ga0315282, IMG submission 203693) | Sediment microbial communities from Yellowstone Lake, YNP, Wyoming, USA - YL17G07_20 | ecosystem: Environmental > Aquatic > Freshwater > Lake > Sediment | place: USA: Wyoming | collected... | reverse complement strand
ATGACCAAGCTCGCCTGGCGCGCACGCGACGACGGATGGCGCAAAGAAGTGGCCGAGGCCTCCGCCAAGTGCTACCGGGGAAAGTTCCTGGCCACGTGCGCGGAACTGGCCGCGTTGAAGTCGCGAAAAGCCGTCCGTTTTTCGGTCAGATTCGCCGACGCCCTCCGCAAGCTCGCCGCTCGCTTCCGCCAACATCAACCGGCCATCGGCAGCCGTTCCTAAGTACGCCTCAACGCAACAAAGGGGCCAAATCATCGCAGATGTCAGAGGGAGCGATTCTCAGCAGCCGGTTCCGAGATACCAGGCCTTAAACCAGCGCGTTTTGATGCGTCGCGGGAACACCAGGCTCTGAATCCCGCGCCGAACAAGGCGATTCTGTCATGCGCCAGATAGCTCTTCGGCGGGCGGATCCTCATTTCCCGTGACGGGATCCCGGGCCGGAAACCCAACGATGGTTATGGAGAGCAAGCCACCGTCGGTCTGGAAAAAACGACCATGTGACCGCACTCCACAGGTCGGCCCTGACTCACTCTCTTCAGCCAGAATCACACTTCCTTCCCGATGGAGCGTTTTAGAGCGTATGAAGAGCGGCGACTCTCGCCGGCAGTCGTTCGCTGGACGGCCGTTCGAAAGGCGGTATTCCCCAGGACACTTTTCTCCGCGCTCCTCTGCGATCTCTGCGGTGGATCATTTTTTTAGCCTCTCCAAGAATCGGTGAGCGATCCGGGTTCAGGATGCGCGCCGTCTGCGCCGATCGGCTCAATCAGGACGGCGAGACGGAAAACCGGGCTCAACAACCGTTCTCTATACGTCACCGAACTTATGAATCGGAGGACTGGGACCTCCCAGGGCATTGGCCCGATCCAGTCAGCGCCGCGGTCTCTTTCGAGAGAATGGAGGTGCCGCGATTATGGCCAGATTCGTGGGTCATGGCCGGACAGCGATATTGCCTGTCGGAGTTCTCATGCGGAATGAGCGGGGGACATAAAAAAAGTGAGACCGGAAGTCGAATTTTTTTGGGGGAGGGTAACAAAAAAACCGAGATCCGATCCCACACTCAGGTTCTTATGTGCCACGGACTGCGAAAGTCAAGCCTCCATTTCGGCTTGTTGATGTCTTCGGGGCTATGGCCCTCCCTCAGTCCTAATATTACTTTTACTCAGCCTATTTGGTGATGTCAAACAAAAAAATCAATCGCAGTAGTTTTTCGCCTGACGCAACTCAGCAGCTGTCCAGGAATTGATGCCAAACGACTTCCCCCGCCTCGAGCCGGCCTTTGAGGATTCTCATACGTGCCGAACAAATATCCACTGCGGCGCCAATGCCACAGGTTTATCGGGCGGTCGGGGGAAGTGGGTATATCTCGTCAACAATACCGACAATGGCGGCATCCACGGGCAAATCTTCTCCCTGCAGACCAGTGAAAACGGCATCCCCGCTTTCCACGAAAAAGACCTTGTCGCCCAGCCCGCGCGAGGCCGTGGCATCGGTGGCGATCAGCGGCGCGCGCGAGTTCTTGCCGTCGTGCGTCACGGGCTGGATGACACAGATCTTGCACGAGACCAGCGACGGGTCTTTCTGGGTAGCGACGATGTGGCCGATGACGCGCGCGATGTCCATGTCAGATTCCAAGGATGAAGGAAAGGCTGAGCGAAATGGTTCCCCCGTCCACCGCCTTCACCTCCATGAGGTTCATGAGGTTCCACCATGTTTGAGCGTTCCTCGCGTGGGTGCGAGGTTCACACTGGGACAGGTTGGCAACCTGTCCTACCTCGCGCCGGCGTGTTCGAACTTCCGATAGCGCAGTTGGCCCTCGATATCTACCGAGTCCACGATGGCAATGATCGCCGCGTCCACGGGCTTGTTCTTGGTCTGCGCGGTCAGACGGGCCGAACTCCCCTGGACCACGAGGACCATTTCGTCGTAGCCCGCCCCGATGGCATCCACGGCCACGACATAGCTCGAGGTCTTCTTCATCTCGAAGTCCACAATCTGGACGATCTGCAGCTTGTAGCCTTCGAGCCCCTGATCCTTCTGCGTCGAAACCACCGTGCCGACGACTTTTCCCATTAGCATCGCAGCTCTCCTCCTTCGCCGTCAGATCAGTCCCCGGCCGTGGAGCTCGGCCAGCACCTCGCGCGTGAGCTGGTCCACGACCTCGGGCGAGGGGTTGGCGATGACCGACGCGCCGACGACGATGCCCGGGTTGTCGGCGGGCTGGGCGCTGGCCGGACGGCTCTCGCCCGCGCACGGCGGCGGGACGTCGCACCGCGCCGCAGTCGGATCGCTCAACCGCCGGTCGGCAAACCCCAGCCGCTCCTTGAGCTGAAACAACTCGCCCATCTGCCGGTCCGTCACCTGGTTGATCTCGCCCAACGGGAGCGCCAGCAGGATCACCTGGCAATAGGCATCCAGAATCTCGATGCGCCAAAGAGCTTCCAGGACCGACCGTCCCAGCGCCACGGCGCCGTGATTGGCCAGCAGGAAGACGTTGAAGTCCTCGATCACCGGCAGCAGGGCCTGGGACAGCTTGGGAGTCCCGGGAGTTTCATAGTCCGTGATCGGCACCTCGCCGACGAAGATCTCGACCTCCGGGATAACGCATTTGGGCACCGGCTTGTTGGTCACGGCAAACGCGCTGGCGTACCGCGGATGGGCGTGGATGACCGCCCGGACATCAGGCCGATGCCGGTAGAACGTCAGATGCATCAGAATCTCGGAGGTTTTCTTGCGATGGCCTCCGAGCTGGTTGCCGTCGAGATCGAGCAGCACCATGTCATCGGGTTCCATGAACCCTTTGGAAATCATGGTCGGCGTGGCGAGGATGCGGCCGTCGGCCAGCCGATAGGAAAAGTTCCCGCCGTTGGCTTCGACGAAGTTCTTGGCATAACAGCGCCGGCCGATTTCGCAAAACAGTTCGCGGGCGCGCTGCTCGCTGAGCTCACCCTCGTCAAACGGTGAACCATACGCACACATGAAACAGTCCCCTTCTCGCCGTCGCGACCCAATCACTCCGGAGTTTAAGCACGCTGGCGGAGTGAGTCAACAGCGAAGTCCATGGCAACGCCCGCGGGAGACACGGCATGACCGTCCCGCCCGCCGATTTTCGCAGGCTGACAGCCCTGCGCCACTCTTGTCCCTCCCAAGCCCGGTGCAGGATGGCGATTGGGCTTGCAATGCGGCACCCATTGGGATAGAGTTGCTATCAGTTGCAGATTGTGCACCCCAACAAGGGGTTTGCGTTTGGAGCAGAACGGATTTCATCGGTTCGAGCCGATTTTCCCCAGGTTACGGAAAATGATCGGGGAAAAGCGGTTCTTTCACTCGCTCGGGTCCCTGCACCTCGCCGTCGCTCTGGCCGATCGCTACGGCGAGGACCTGCTCAAGGCGGCCACGGCGGGCTTGCTCCACGACTGTGGCCGATTGCCCAACATCGAAATGGTCGAGGCCGAGGCGCGACGGCGCAACTTGACGCTCCCGCCCGAGGAGCGGCCGTATGCCAAGGTGTGGCATGCCCTGCTTTCGGCCGAGATGGCCGAGCACGACTTCGGCGTCAGCGACCCGGAAGTGCTGCGGGCCATCCTGATCCATCCGACCGGCGACGCGGATATGTCGCGGTTCGAGCAGATCATCTTTCTGGCCGACTATCTCGAACCCATGCGGGGATTTGAAGGACTGAACGAGTTGAGGAAACTGGCCGAGAGCGATCTGGGTCAGGCGTTCCGGTGCGCGCTTCGAGGTAAGATCAAGCATGTCCAAGGCCAGGGCCGTGCGCTCCACCCGCGCTCCCTTCGTGCGTTGGAGTCGGTCGGAGGGAATCTAACTTAAACAGGGAAGTATGAACGATGGGAAGCAAAGGATGAAGGATGAAGGATGAAGAAAAAGAACGGGATAGTGTTTCCGGGGGAAGTATTCGAGAACGGGCAGCGCGTTTTTGTTTATCTTTCATCCTTCATCCTTCATCCTTGAATTAGAAGGAGGTTTCCGCCCATCATATCCGCCAGAGAGAAGGCACGACGGATCGCTCGGCTCGAAGACGACATGAAGGGCGTGGATGTCGTTGTCCTCGACCTCAAGCGAATCTGCTCTTTTACCGATGTGATTGTCCTCTGCACGGGAACCTCGAGGATTCATCTGCGGGCCATCGTCGCCCGGCTGGAAGATCAGCTGAGCCGGCGCGGGATTCGGCCGCTGGGCATCGAGGGGCTCAACGACACGGGCTGGGTGGTGCTCGACTATGGCGATGTGGTCGCGCACGTTTTCACCGAGGAAAGCCGGTGCTACTACAACCTGGAACGGTTGTGGGGCGACGGCAAACCGGTCGAGTGGCAGGCGAAGAAACCCCGTTTGTCTCGCGCGAAAGAAAAAAGGGTGATTCCGCGCTTGACGCGCCCAGCCTCCGACGCTTAGCCTTGAAGGCGAGGCGCAAATCGCGAGGGGGAGGATTCGGGCGTGAGTTTACGGTATGTTTTGTCGGCCAAACGGGCCCCGACAGAGTTGACAAATTGAAAGGGACGAAGATGTTGAAGTTCAAGATCGGCGAAACCGTTGTCGAGCCTACGCTCGGCATTTGCACCATCGAGGGCGTCAAGCGCATGACCATTGATGGCAAGGTCGAGGACTACTATATTTTCGAATCGGGGAACGCCCGCGTCATGGTCCCGCGCAACCAGATTGAGAAGCGTGGCATTCGCAAGCCGATGACCAAGGACGAAGTGCGCAAGATCGTCAACCTGCTGAAGGTGCCCGTTTCGCCCAGCCGTGAAGACGCCAAAATGCAGTATATGGGCTACCGCGAAATCATGAAGAGCGGCGACCCGGTGCGGATCACCAAGCTGCTGCGCGAGCTGTACACGCTGGAACAGTCCGACGAGCTCAAGGGGAAAGAGCGCGAGATCATGGAGCAGGCCAAGAAGTTCCTGGTGGACGAAATCACCTATATCAAGGGCGCCTCCAAAACCTCGATCTCCGAGCAGATCAACGAGAGCCTGCGCCAGATGTACAAGAAGAAACTCCAGAAAGAACGCGCCAAGGCCAAGAAACCCGCCTGAGACGATTTTCGAGTTTTGCAAAAGCCTCTTTGGATTGCGGATTGCGGGTTTTCGATTTCGGGGCGATACGACGAATTGCATGGCGCAATCTGTGGGCGCGGGTAAAAGCGAAAAACAGAGAACCACAGATTTCGCAGATTTTCACAGATTGGAATCAAAAGCGGAAACACTCTAGCCACGAAGATCACGAAGGCGATTCGGGTTCGGAGTCCGGCTCTTTCGTCTGTTATCTACCGCACGCTCTTACCCTTTGGGATTTCGAGACTGCAAATAGTCGGCGGGCACACGCGGCGCATGTGGAGCAACCGCTCATGGCCGGAAGAATCAACCGACGAGGATTTGTGAAAGCCGGCGCCGGGGTCGTGGCGACTTTGGGGAGTGGATGCCGTTTCGCGGCGCCCCCGGCTGCCAAGTCTGTGCCTGGCGATGCAGGCAGCAGGGCACGGGTGGTCGAGGCTTCCGCAACGTTTGAAAAAATCGCCTATCGCGTCCCGCTGCGATTCGGGACGGGCATCATCGAGAACATCACGCTGGCCACCGCGCGGGTGACGCTCGAAGGCGCAAACGGCCGGCGCGCGCGGGGTCTCGGCCAGATTCTTTTGAGCGAACTGTGGGCCTTTCCGAGCAAAGACGTTTCGCGGGAAGGGCGCGAAATGGCCATGCGGCGCGTCGCCGAAAAGGTTCTCGAGTGGCTTCTCACGGAAAAACCTTCGGGACACGCGCTGGAGATCGGCTGGGCGTTCGAGTCGAAGGTTGCGGACTGGTGTCGCGAAGCAACCCGGTACGTCGGCTTCACCGAACCGATGCCGCGCCTGGCCGGCCTTGTCAGCGCCTCACCATTTGATGCCGCCGTCCACGAGGCGTTCGGCCGGCTCCTGGAGCGATCGTCGTATGACTGCTATGGGAGCGATCTCGCGCCGGACCTGAGTGCGTTCCTTGGGCCGAGGTATCGGGGACGGTTTGCTTCGGACTACCTGCGTTCGAGCTTCAGCCCCCGCGTGCCGATCTGGCACCTGGTCGGCGGCCTCGACAAGCTGCGTGAATCGGAAGTCACGCCCGACGACCCGAAAGACGGTCTGCCCGTCAGTCTGGAAAAGTGGATCGAGCGCGACGGTGTCTATTGCATTAAGGTCAAGCTCACGGGCCATGACATAGACGCCGACGTTAAACGCATGCGCGACGTTCATGCCGTGGTCGCGCAAAGTCTTGAGCGGAAAAGCCGGCGGCGATTTTATCTTTCGGCCGATTCGAATGAGCAGACCGAGAGCGTTGCGGCCTGTGTCGCGTTTCTTAAGACGCTGCGGCGCGATTGTCCGGCCGCGTTTCGTGCGCTGCTCTATCTCGAACAGCCCACGGGCCGTGATCTCCGCGCCAAACAGGAAGACATGCGGCCTGTCGCGCGCCTCAAGCCGGTCCTGGTGGATGAGGCGGTGGCCGAGATGGGCGACCTCGATCTGGCCTATGAGCTGGGTTGGTCGGGCGTGGCGCTCAAGACCTGCAAAGGCCACACCGCGACGTTGCTCATGATCGCCAAGACGGCCGAGGCCGGCAAGGTCTACACGGTCCAGGACCTGACCAATCCCGCTTATGCCTATATTCATTCGGTGGGCCTGGCGGCGCGTGCGCGACCGCTGATGGGCGTCGAGGCCAACGCGCGACAGTTTATCCCCGCGGCCAATGCGGAGCTGGCGGCGCAATACCCGCGCCTCTTCACGGTTCGCAACGGGGCGGTTGAAACCGGTGAAATCAGGCCCTTGGGATTGGGGTATTGAAAAGCAAAAGCAGGGCACCCTGGATTCCGCAGATTCGCAGATTGAAGCAAAAAGCCAAAACCAATTCTATCCACGAAGGACACGAAAGGACTCGAAGAAACACGATGAACGTGAATTCGGAGCTTGAAAGCGCAGAAGACGCCAAGTAGGCAAGGGCCGAAGAGAGCGAGTCGCAGATCATCAATACGGCCATCGAGACGGGCTCCATATCAAACAGGAGGCAAGCAGATGAGTGGTTCCGTGAGCAGACGAGATTTTCTCAAGATCGGCGCCGGGGCGGGACTGGCCGCCACCCTGGCGACCCAGCGCGCTCGTGCCGCCGCCAAACCCGCTAAGGGCGAGCCTATGCGCGTGGCGTTTATCGGTGTCGGCGGACGCGGCAGCTCCGACTTGAACAATGTTTTGAAGTGCGAGGGCGTCGAGGTCGTGGCCATCTGCGACATCACGCCCGCCAATCTCAAGCGCGCCCTCGACACAGTTGAAAAGAGAACCGGCAAGCGGCCCGAAGGCATTGGCGATTATCCCTATGCCTACCGGCAACTGCTGACCCGCAAGGACCTGAGTGCGGTCGTGATCGCCACGCCGTGCTACTGGCACGAGGTGATGTACGGGGACGCGCTCAATGCGGGGATGAATTTCTACGGCGAAAAGCCGCTCGCGATCACCGCGGGAGGAGTCAAGGCGGTCCAGGAAGCGGCCAAGAACAACCCCAAGGCCGTGGTGCAGATCGGCTTTCAGTGGGGCGCTGCGCCGGCCCGTCGCGACATCATCAAGAAGGTCCACGAGGGATTGATCGGCGAACTGCTCGACGGGCGGTTCCAGCGCCTCAACGATTGGGACGGTCATGGCGGCTGGTATACGCACCGCGACCAGTCGGGCGACTGGATGCTCGAGCAGGCCGTGCACGAGTTCAACCTCATGTGGATGGTGACGCAGACTCACCCGGTTTCGTGTTACGCCGCCGGGCGGTCGGGCATCATTCCCGGGCGCGATACGACCAACTACTACACGGCGATCTTTCAGTATCCCGAGAAACTCAAGAACCTCGTGCTGCACTACTCGCACGGCTGGATCGAGGTGCCGGGCTTTACGAAAATGGGAGGACTGCGGACCGAATTCGTGGGAACCAAGGGCGCGCTTGATGTCATGGGTTCCTTTGCCCAGTTGCGCGAAAAAGGCCCTGATGGAAAAACCCGCGTCGAAGGCCAGGGCGGCGATGGCGACACGCAGGAACATTTCGAGAACTTCTTCGAATGCGTCCGCAACGGCACGCCCGAGAAGGCCAATTGCGGGATCGAAAACGGCGTCGGGGCGTCGTACATTGGCTTGCTGATCCGCACCAGCCTCGAGAAGGGTCGGCCCGTGACGCTCGAAGAGACGCTGCAAGACACGCGCAAGGTTCCCGTGCCCCCGGTGTGACGAGTAGGACAGGTTGTCAACCTGTCGCGCCTTGTTTCGACAAGGAACGAAAACGCAGGTCTGAACTCCGAATGGTGTGGAGGGCAGAGGTGAAGATCTATATTTCTTGCGATGCCGAGGGGATCAGCGGCATTCATCGGCCGCCCGAGGAGATTCCCGAATATCGAACCCTGATGACTCGCGACGTCAACGCGGCGGTGGCCGGAGCGCGCGCGGGCGGGGCGACCGAGATCGTCGTCTGGGACATGCACGACGGCGGCAAGACGTTGCTCTACGAAGAGCTCGACGAGGGGGCCGAGTACGTCATGGGCTCTCCTCACGTCGAACGGTTTCCCGGTCTCGATCGCTCGTTCGCCGGCGTCTTCATGGTCGGCTATCACGCGATGGCAGGCACGACCCACGCCGTCTGCGATCACACCATGAGTTCGAGCATGTGGCAACACCTCTGGATCAACGGGGTGATGCTGGGCGAGGTGGGGCTGGACGCGCTGTGGGCGGGGCGGTTCGGCGCGCCGGTCCTGCTGGTCACGGGCGACGACAAGGTTTGCGCCGAAGCGCGCGCGCTGCTGGGCGACCTCGAGACCGCCCAGGTCAAGGTGGGGTTGGGGCGTCATGCGGCGCGGTTTCTGTCGCCCAAAGCGGCGCGGCAATTGATTCACGACCGCGCGCGAGCGGCGCTGGCCAAAGTCGGCAAGGTCAAGCCCTACACCATGGCTCCACCTTACGAGGTCAAATTGAAATACGCGAGTTCCAGCCACTTGGACGGCATTTTGTTCGACGGCAAACGGCGGGAGCGGCTCGACGGCCAGACGATCGTCTATCGCACGAACGATCTGGTCGAGGCGCTGGCGCGGCAGGTGTGAGCGGGCTTGTGCAATGGAACGCCGGCGGCCTCGATAGAGAGGTGAGAGGTCGGAGGCGAGAGGCGAGAAAAAGCAGGTCCAACAAGATCCGTGCTTTTTCTGACCTCCAGCCTCTCGCCTCCAACTTCTTGCACGAGGCCGCCGGCGTTCCCACGCCAGAAAGTCATTGAAAAGCCAACGCCCCACGGGCATTTTCTGGGTGCGTTGCCGAACTCGCGGGAAAACGCTGTCGGCAGGACCGCCCAAAACCGGTACGCCCGTGTGGAGGGGCAGATGAACAAAATCCTCGTGGTAGATGACGAGAAGAACATTCGCATTCTTTTTCGCGACGAGCTCGAAGAGGCCGGCTACGTGGTCGAACTGGCCGAATCGGGCAAGGAGGCGCTCCAGAAGGTCGAGGCCGCGGCTCCCGATCTCGTGATCCTCGACATTCGCATGGCCGACATGACGGGCATCGAGGTGCTCCAGGCCATCCGCGAAAAGCACAAGGACCTGCCGGTCATCATGTGTACGGCGGTGCGCGGGCTGAAGGACGATTTCACCATCTGGGACGCCGAGGTGTTTGCCTATCTCACCAAGCCGGTGGATCTCGACGAACTCAAGGCGAAGGTGCGATTGGCCCTGCGGGAATAAGCCCCAAAGGGAGGTTCATCATAGATTCTTGTGCAAACATTGGAAAAGGGACTGGCCTTCTGCCTGTTACCCCTTCGGGGTAAGAAGCAGAGCCCTTCTTCACTCAAGGTCCGATTGCTTTGATGTCTTGCACAAGAATCTATGATGAACCACCAAAGTAAAAAGGCAAAAGTAAAAAGGTGAGAGAGCGGGACCGATACCATTCTGCAACCGAAGCAATTGATGCGTCCCGGATCGCGAATTGGCAAAAATGATGACGGTCACGATTTCTCGAGATGCGCCGTCTGCGGAACCTGAAACTTGAAACTCGGAACTCGCAAATCGAAACGTGGAGCTTGCTCACACTTACCTGAAACTTGAAACTTGAAACTCGAAGCTTTGGATTTTTCATGCCCCACCCCGATTCACCCCGAAACAGCCTGTTGCGCTACTTGATCCTGTTCGTCACCTCGCGCTGCAATTCCCGCTGCGCGACGTGCTTCTCGTGGAAGGCGCGGGAAGAGGCGGAGGCCGATCTCACGCTCGACGAGATCGAACGCATTGCCGCGCCACTCGGGCCGCTCGAGGCGCTGCTTCTGTCGGGCGGCGAGCCGACGCTGCGCGAGGATTTGCCCGAACTGGTCGGCGCGTTTTTCCGCCACAACCAAGTGAAGAACGTGGGCCTGCCGACCAACGGCCTCCTTCCCGAGCGTGCGCGCGACCTGGCGCAGCGCATTCTCGAGCTGTGTCCGGGCATGCGGCTCGACGTCAACGTTTCGCTCGACGACATCGGCAAGCGCCACGACACCATTCGCGGCGTGGAAGGCAATTTCGAACGCGCGCTGGAGACCATTCGCCTCGTCGGGGCCTTGCGCGAGCGCTATGATTGCCTGCGCCTGAATGTTTCAACGGTAATCTTCAGCGCCAACTGGCGCCACATCCCCGAGTTTCTCGACTATGTCCGCGAACAACTCGACGTGGACGGTCACTATGTCGAACTGATCCGGGGCCGTCCGCGCAACGGCGAGCTCGAGCTGCCGCCGGCGCGCGAAGTCTTTCGCCTCAATCGCCTGATTCTGAAGAACCATCTGCGCTATCACGCCCGGCGGGGCAATCGGCGCTGGCCCCACGAGATGCCGTATCTGCGCGAGCTCGCGCGCTGGCAGGAGATGGTGTTGCGCGGCGAGCAGTGGCCCGCGTTGTGTGCCGCAGGGCGGCAGGTCGCGGTGATCGAGACCGACGGCCGGGTACGGGCGTGCGAGCTGCGCGGCATTATCGGCGACCTGCGCGCGAGCGTCTATGACCTGCGCCGCGTGCTCGAATCGCCCGAAGCCCAGGGCGAACGCCGCGCCATCGAAGAGACCCGTTGCAGTTGCACCCACTGCGTTTTTCTCTACGAGACGTTTTTCGTCAACTCGGTGCCGAGCGAGCGGCGGCGCCGGTGGCTCGAACGCTGGTACAATTTCCGCATGGGTCTCGAAAAGGTGTTGTGATGACCGAGCCGTTCGATCGCGAGCTTTCGGTGGTCATCCCGACGCTCAATCGCGCCAAGCAGTTGGGCCGTTGCCTCGATGCGCTGAAACGGCAAACGCTCGCGCCCGACCGGTTCGAGGCCGTGATCGTGGACAACGGAAGCGACGCGGCCACGCTCGATGCGGTGCGACGCGCGGCAGGCGAAACGACTTTTCGGACAAGCGTGCTGGTCGAACCCAGGCGCGGTCCGGCGGCGGCGCGCAACCGCGGCATCGAGGCTTCGCGCGGCCAACGCATTCTCTTTCTCGGCGACGACATTCTGGCTTCGCCCGCATTGCTCGCCGAGCATCTCGCGGCTGCGGCCGGCGCCCCTGATTGCGCGGTGCTGGGATTCACCGACTGGGCGACGCACCTGCGCCTGACGCCGTTCATGCGTTACCTCGCGCCCGAACGCGGCCCGCAGTTTCGCTATGCGACGATCGCCGACCCGCGCAATTGCGGCTACCAGTTTTTCTACACGTCCAACATCTCGCTCCCGCGCAAGTGGTTCGATCTCGAACGCTTCGACGAGCGGTTTGCCTATGCGGTGCTCGAGGATGCCGACCTGGGCTATCGGCTTCAGAAGCGCGGACTGCGCATCGTGTTTCATCGCGCCGCGCTGGCGTGGCACGATCATGCGATCCGCTTTCGCGACTTCGTGCGGCGCATGGACCAGTTGGGCGAGAGCATGGTCTTGCTTTATCACAAGTGCCCGGAGCTGGCCGCCGACCCGAACATCATTCCGTCGGAGGGCCACCGGCCGCTGTTGACGCGGGCGCGCGAGGTGCGAATGGCAATCGTGGCGAGCCTGATCGCCGCGGCCGATTCACTGGGCTTCCCTCTCCCCGAACGCCTCTACCAGCGCGTTCTCGAATACCATTTCGTCCGCTCGTTCTTGGCCACCCTCGACCGTGAACAACAGGCGGGCTAGCGGTCTGTCCAACGGTAATGGATGGAAAGGCATCCCTGCGTCATTGCGAGGAGCCGGGAGCGGGGAATATGAATTCCGTTGACCGCTCCGCCCGCCCTCACAATTCTAACCTCGTTCGCCGACAGGAGACAGAGCTGCGACGGAGGTTTGTGAGAGTGAAGATTCTGAGTGTGGTCGGTGCGCGGCCGAATTTCGTGAAGATCGCACCGATTGTTGCCGCGATGAAGAAGTCGCGCCCCCTGCGCTCTTACCTCGTCCACACGGGCCAGCACTACGACCAGAACATGTCGAAGCTGTTTTTCGACGAAATGGGGCTGCCGCGGCCCGACGAAAATCTCGAGGTCGGCTCCGGCTCCCACGCCCAACAGACCGCCGCGATCATGTCGCGCTTCGAGCCGGTCGTCGAGCGCTACCGGCCCGACCTGGTGCTGGTCGTGGGCGACGTGAACTCGACCCTGGCGTGCTCGCTGGTGGCCGTGAAACTCGGCGTAGCGGTCGCCCACGTCGAAGCGGGGCTGCGCAGTCGCGATCGCACGATGCCCGAGGAAATCAACCGCCTGCTGACCGACCAGATCGCCGACGTGCTGTTCGTCACCTCGCCCGAAGCGATTGACAACCTCGTGGCCGAAGGCGTTTCGCGGCGCAAGATTCATTTCGTCGGCAACGTGATGATTGACTCGCTGCGGCGGTTTTGGCCGCTCGCCGAGCGCTCGACCATTCGCGGGGAACTCAGGCTCGAACCGCGCGGCTATGCACTCCTGACGCTTCACCGCCCCAGCAACGTGGACCGCGAAAGCGATTTGCTCTATCTGCTCGGGACGCTCCGCCGGATCGCCGCCCGGTTGCCGGTGGTGTTTCCGATTCATCCGCGAACGCGCGCGCGGATCGGTGCGTCGGCGCGACTCAAGCGCGCGGCCGATCACCCGCAGATTCGCCTGGTCGAACCGCTCGGCTACCTGGATTTCCTGAAGCTGATGAACGATGCACGTTTTGTGATGACCGATTCCGGCGGCATCCAGGAAGAGACCACCGTGTTGGGGGTTCCGTGCTTGACGCTGCGCGAGAACACGGAGCGGCCGGTCACCGTGAGCGAAGGGACGAGCGTCCTGGTCGGGCGCGATCGCGAGAAGATTCTGCGGTGCACCGAGCGGATTTTGTCCGGCCGCTGGAAACGCGGACGAGTGCCGAAGTTCTGGGACGGACGCGCCGCCGAGCGGATTGTCAAAATCCTGGAGCGGTTGGCGAGGAGAAACGGACAATGAAAAACGGACAACCGACAACGGACAACCGACAACGGACAACCGACAATGAAAAATGGACAACCGACAACGGACAATGAAAAACGGACAACCGACAATGAAAAATGGACAACCAACAATGAAGATCGGAAAGGGGACTTTCGATCTTCGACTTTGGACGTTCGACTTTCCAATGGCCCGATTCGATGACGCGAACCGTTTTTTTCCGTTGAGCCCGCCGAGGCCGCTTCAGCAGTCAACCGCTCTTGTTCACCGGGTCAAGAGTCGAGAGTCCGCCTTTCAGTTTTCATTGTCGGTTGTTGGTTGTCCGTTTTTCATTGTCGGTTGTTAATAGGTCGTCAGGAAGAGCGGCGGAGCTTGCCGCTCTTGGGACGAGGCCGCGGGGCGTCGGCGGGCACGGGCGGCTGGACCGGCGGCGCGGCGGGTCGCGCGGCCACGCTGTTGCCGAATTCCGCAAACGTCCCCGACGTTTCGACTTTGTCCACAATCCCCATGATCAGCTCGCGGATCGGCGCCGTGGGAAGGCCAAAGACGGTCGCGGCCAGGCCCGGTGCGGCCCCGACCAACACCAGATCGCCTTCGCCGGCACCGACGTAGTCAATCGCCATCGTGGTCGGTCCCGAAGGCTTCTGATCGAGCGTCAGTTTCTGAACGATCAGCATCTTCCGCGTGTCGAACGCGCCGTACTTGTCGGTCGAAACCAGGTTTGCCACTACGCGCGCGAGATACATATCAACCCCCTAACGCTGAACGCTGAATGCTGAACGCTGAACGAAAAGCAAACGATAAAGTGTGAAAGATGAAGAAACGATGTCCCCCTCTTGCCCGCTCTGTGAATGTACATCTTTTCGGCGTTCATCCCTTTGTGTCTGATCCCGTCGTCCATCTTTCTCTGCTTTTACTTCAGCGTTCAGCGTTCATCGTTATCTTCTGCCCGTCATACGCCAGTTCGAAGTGCGGGGGCAAGGATTTGTTGGTCTCGACGTGCTCCAAATCGTGAGCCATGTGGGTGAAGTAGACTTGCCCGGCGCCCAGCTCGCGCCCCAGCGCCACGGCCTCGTCCAAACTCAAGTGAGTGGGGTGGGGTTCGCGGCGCAGCGCGTTGAGGATCAGCACGCGCACGCCCTTTAGCGCCGCCTTGGACTCGTCGGGCAACCGGCTGCAATCGGTCACATAGCCGAAATCGTTGAACCGAAACCCGAGGATCTCCAGCTCGCCGTGGTAGACGCGAACCGGCGTCACGGCGATGTCGCCAAGAGTCATCGGCCCGGAGAAGATTCGCAGGTCGAGGGCCGGCACGCCGCCGCCTTCCTGGGGCGGATTGAAGGCGTAAGAGAATCGCGTTTCAATGCAGTCCTTGACCTCTTTGCTGGAGTAGATGGTCACGGGGCGTCCCGTGTAGAAACCATAGATCCGCAGGTCGTCCAGACCGTTGATATGATCGGCATGGTCGTGGGTCATGAGGACGGCGTCGAGCCAGCGGATGTCTTCGCGAAGGGCCTGGCGGCGAAAATCGGGCCCCACGTCCACGAGCAGGCGTTGGCGGGCGGTCTCAACCAGGATACTGGCGCGGGTGCGGTCGTTGCGCGGATCGGTGGACTTGCAGATGGCGCAATCGCAGCCGATCACCGGCACACCCAGCGATGTTCCCGAGCCAAGAACCGTCACGCGCATGCGATTTGTTATCTCGCCGTTTCAAAATAGAGGGCGCCGATTCAGCGCCCGATGTGTGGCCAAGTTGGCGACGGAATGAGCGCCTGTCAACGGCGAGGTTGGCATCTGACCGCCGGATGGCGCGCGAACGCCGGATGAGAAAAGGCGGCTGACCCGTGTTTGGAGAACAAGGCCAGCCGCCGGTCTATCTACCAGGGCCTCAATCGCCCGCTTTCAGCAGCCGGGTTCAAACGCCCCCTTCCTGCTTCTTTTCAGGGCCGCGTCTATCGCGTTCGGGTTGACGCTCTTTCTCGCGAGCCGGCTCGCCCTGAGGTTGTCCCGGCTGATCAATGCGCTGCCGGAGCCTCTGCCTGATGGCGCCGCCTCCAGCTTCGGGCCGTATGGGCGTCGCTGGTGGCTTTTCGGGAGCCATCATCGGAGCGGGTCCACCGAATCCCATTCCTCGGCCACCCGGACCCATTCCCGGACCGCCCGGCACCATTCCTGGACCGCCAAGTCCCATTCCACCACCCGGACCCATTCCGCGACGACCCGGCACCATTCCTGGACCGCCAGGTCCCATTCCTCGGCCACGCGGACCCATTCCCGGACCGCCCGGCACCATTCCTGGACCGCCAGGTCCCATTCCACCACCCGGACCCATTCCGCGACGACCCGGTTCAATTCCTGGACCGCCGGGTTCCATTCCCGGGCCACCGGGACGTCCCATTTCGGGTCGCGGACGTTCCATCGAGCCTTGGCCAGACTCACCGCCCCACGGTCCTATTCCAGGACCCCCGAAGCCACCGAAGCCGCCCCTCCAACCAGGTCCGGGGCCCAATCCGCCAAACCCCATACCGCGCCCCCGGCCGCCCATCATCCCCCTTGGGCCGGGCATTCCCCAGAAGGGACCTCTGCCCCTGAGATCGCGGCCAAAACGCGCGCCGGGCCGTCCCCACATGCCCATGCGTCGTTGCATCATCATCTGCCGGCCCATGCCAGGGCCCCACCCCTGCATGCCGGGGCCCCACCCCTGCATGCCGGGACCAAACCCGCCTCGTTCTCCGCGCTGCTGTTCCGGAAACCGGGCCAGACGCTGTCGGCTCTCAGGCCCCGCCACCTTCGCTACGGCAATTGCGGCCCGCAGACGGGCCTTGCGAAGCTGCGTGGTCAACTCGCCGATTTCGTCGGCCTTTTTCATCACGGCGTCTTCGTTAATCTCTTTGGCCGACATCAGCTCTTTGAGTTCGCGCTGAACCACCTCCAGCCTGGCCTCAAAGTCGCGGGTGCGCTCGCGTGCCCCTTCGACCGCTTCGCGAACGGCTTCCCGCTGCTTCTCCTCCACTTTGGGGCGAGCCTTTTCGGCTTCTTGCTGGCGCATCATCATCGGGCCGCCGCGCCCGCCGCGCATCCGGCCGCCACCCATCCCGCCGCCACCCATCCCCGGCGGCTGGGCCACCGCGGCAAGCGGCAGCAGTAGCGTTGCCCCGAGAACCACCAGACGTCTTGTTGTTCTTGTGCTCATTTTCCCGACCTCCTGTTGTTAGTGTCCAGTTCTGAGGAGAGACAAATAGCAAGACAAAGGCCTGGCAGAAAAGCCGGTGGGATGAGGCTGCTTTGCGGTTTTAGTGAGTCGGAAAGCACCGCGGCCGGGGGGATGGTTCAATCGCGAACAATTCGCGCAACCCATGCGTCCGGCAATGAGACGCATTCTCGCTGAGATTCTCCTCCCTGCGTGTGCTCCCGATAGACCTTTGCTCCATCATTGTCAGGTCGCAAAAAGTAAGGATAGCAGTGCGCCCTCGCGGCCGAAAGAATCCCGGAACCGGCGCGACACGGAAGCTGCTGGGCGGAACGAGAGAGGCGGCTGGGCAGGTCAGGCGGCTGGCTTTCGCAGGCTAACAGCCCGCGCCACTCTTTCACAGGCTAACAGCCTGCGCCACTTGTCCTTTTCTGTGTTGACAGGCCGTCGGGCGGGCGGCTATCAACTGACCATTGCAGGTCTCTCCTGCAAGATCTTCAACGTGTGGAAACGACAACGAGGGAAAACCAGTGATGAAACTCAAGGGACGAGGAAGACCGTCGCGGGCCGCCGCGCTCTTTCGGCCGACGATTGTCGGGCTGATTCTGGTGGTTGCGGGGGCGGTGGTCTGTCCACCGACGAGCGCCGAAGTCATTCTCCGCAAGGACGGCCGCAAGATGGAGGGGCAGATCGTCCGCGAGGACGATTCTTATGTGACCATCCAGACCACCTACGGCACGTTCCGGATCGCGAAAAGCCAGATCGCGTCCATCGAGGGTCGGCGCGCGATCTCGCAGAATGAGCGCGAAGGCAAGGAAGCCTTGGCCGCGGACGATCTCGACAAGGCGTTGGCCAAGTTTCAGACCGCTCTGAAGGAAGCAAGCCAGCCGGACCACCGCCAGGCCATCGAGGCCCTGATTGCGGACGTCAACAAGCGGCTCCAGGAACGCGAGGAGAAACGGTTTGCCTCGCAGCTCTCGACCGCCGACCGTCTGATCCAGGAGAAACGGTTTGCCGATGCCCGGGCGGAGCTGAAAGCGCTGCTGGCCCGCAACCCCGAGGGCAGCCCCGCCGCCAAGCTCATCCACAAACGCATCAGCCAGGTCTACATGGCCGAGGCCACCGCCTACAAAGATACGATCAACTATCCGGAAGCGGCCGACATGTATAAGAAGGCCATAGACGAGCTGCCCGACGCGGCGGAGCCGTACCTGGCGATGGCGCGCTTTCTCGCCGTCCGGGAGGCCCGGCCCACGGAGACCATTGACTACTATGTCAAGGGAATCGCGCGCGCGCTTCAGACCCAGAAAGAAGCCGACCTGCTGGATGACTACTACAAGCTGGGTTGCGCCTACTTCAAGGCCGGCGCGGTCGGCAAAGAGCCCGACGAAAAGCTCCTGCGCGAGGGGATCAAGTGCCTCCTGATCGTTTCGCGCGATGGGGGAACCAGCTATACGGCCCTCGCCGCCACCAAGCTGGAAGACGGCTTTGTGCTGCTGGGCAAGACCAACTACGACACCGATGCGATGATCAAGATGCTCGATTCCACGCTGGCCATCAATCCGCGCGCCCAGAAGGCCCGTTGGATTCTGGCCGAAATCTATTCCAAAAAGCGCGACTATCCCAAGGTCATTGGCGAGCTGCTCAAAATCGAGGCCAACGCCAAAGCCAGCGGCGACCTGATGCCCGAGGAACTTTCCTATCGGCTGGGATTGGCCTACCTGGCCGGGCCCAAGCCCGACTATGAAAAAGCCCTCCAAGCGTTCGAGAACGAGATCCGCCAGAACCGACTCAACTACATGGCCCTGATCAAGGCGGCCGAGATCCACTCGCTCAACGGCACCTATGACGACGCACTCAACTACTGCGATCAGGCGATCGCCTTGCGCAAGGAACGGCCCGAAGCTTACCTGGTGTCCGCCGAAGCGCGGATGCGCCGGGCCATGCCCGATGACATCCCGCAGGCCCAGATGTATCTCCGGACGGCGCTGAACCTGAAGTCCGACTTTCAGCCGGCCCGCATCCGGCTGGCCGAGATTGACATCATGCAGCAGCGCAGGGCGGATCAGCCCAACTACCAGAACGCCTTGGCCCTGCTCGCCGATGCGCTGAACGACCTGAGCGACCCCAAAGAGAAACTCACCGACGATGACCGGAAGGCGAAAGCCGAAGCGATCCTGTTGCAGGCGCGAATCCAGGATGAACTCAGGAACCCGCGCGAGGCGGCCAACCTGGTCAAGGAGGCGCTCGCGGTCTATCCGGATATCGCCGCCGCTTACCGCTTGCAGGGACAGCTCCTGCTTTACGTGGACAACTACGATGGGGCCAGAAAGAGCTATCTCAAGGCCATTGAACTCGAGCCGCAAACCGCCGAGACCTACCTGCTCCTGGGCAAGCTCTGTCAGAACAACCTCAAAGCCTATGACGAAGCGATCACGTACTACCAGCTCTATCTCAAGCACCAGGGTTCGGACAAGGAAACCGTGAAACGCTGGATCGGCGAATGCATTAATTCGGCCGGCGGCACCGCCCCCTCCACGGCCACGACTACGGCGACTGCGGCGGCCGTCACCGCCCCCTCCACGGCCACGACCACGGCGACTGCGGCGGCCGTCACCGCTACCTCAACGGCCACCGCACCGGTAGCCAAGGCCGCCGACGCCGCTTCGACGTCCACGGTTCGTGTGCCGCGAAAACGGGCGAAGGTGAAGCCCTGAGGATTGTCCGCCTCGTTTCGGCTGGACTTCCGACGCTTCGGTCGGCCAGGAAGTGCGGGAGAAGGGATGTCCCGCCCGTCAATCGGTTCCCGTAATTCCATTCGCAGGAGCCTCGACGTTCCCACAGGATGTATTAGGTGATGAAGAGCTCGCGCCTCTGGTGGTTCACTCTCGGCGGGTGTGCGGCGATTCTGATGACGGCATGCCGGGTGGCCACGCCGCCGACGCCCCCCCAATATGAACCGGCCGAAAGTCTGCTGACGATCGTGGCCGAGTTTCAGCGCTATCGCGACGCCGACCTCTATCGCTTCCCCTATCCGCACGACGTCTCCGGGCAGAACGTGTTCAAGGCCTCGCTGGTCCGCCTGAGTAACTACCAGACGTTCTATCCGAAAAAATACGCCGAGCTGATCGCGTTCACCCGGGCACAGGCGTATGCCCGACTGGGCGACTACGAGACCGCCGCCCGCTTCTGCCAGGAGGCGCAGGGCTATAAGGGAGACCTCGCCGTACGCGCCGCCGAGGACGCCAGGATCATCGAGGAGTTCCAGAAAGCGACCACCTATGCGCGCCAGGCCGAAAGCCTCGCCGATTTTCGAAAGGTGCTCGAAGAACGCGTCGAGAAATGCCACCAGCTGGTGGGCCGCTACCCCAAAGCCCCGTGGAACTCGCTGGCCCAGTGCGAGTGGGAGCAGGCCGAGGTGGACCTGACCGAGTTTCTCTGGGCCAACCGCCAGGTCATCCGCGACGGACCGAAACACGCGATGGATCTGCTCGACGCCGTTCGCTCCCACCATCGCCAAAGCAAAAACTACTATCGTCACACGCTGCGGCTGGGCGATTGGGCCTACGAGATGGCCGACGAATATGCGATTCTCTTTCCGGCCGAACGCGCGTTGTTCGTCTGGGAGGAGTTCGAGCGCTGGGCGGCCAAGGCCAAGAGCGACTACCTCGAAGTGGCGCAAAGCTTCGGCGCCCAGGAGCGAACGGAGGCCGCCGCCAAGCTCGCCGCCCTCGAAGCGCTCGAACACCGCATCCGCGATTTGAACCAGTAGAGCGAAATACGAGACCCCAGATGTCACAGCGGAACTTGGGGCCGCGCCATGAAACCTGTGGTTCCAAATAGTCTTTATCGCTCGCGGATCAGTCGCGCCGCGTAAAATCCATCCAGACCATGTTGGGGCGGCCAGGTGTGCAGCTCGCCGCGCGCGTTGAGAAAGGGCCGCACGACGGGATCGCTCCCCCCTGACGGATCGGCTCGCTCGAATTCCGGATGACTCGCCAGAAACTGCTCGACCACCCGTTCGTTCTCCGCACGACCCAACGTACAGGTGCTGTAGACCAAGCGGCCGCGAGGAGCCACGCAGCGCGCCGCCGCGGCGAGGATTTCGGACTGTAGCTTTGTCGAGCGCTCGATGTCTTTGAGCTTTCGCCGCCAGCGAATGTCGGGATGGCGCTGGATGGTCCCGAGACCGGTGCAGGGCGCATCCACCAGAACGGCGTCCGCCGGTTCGCGGGTGAGCCCTTCGACCCGCTCCGGGCGCAACAGGTCGGTTCGCACGGAGCGCAGCCCCAGCCGCTCGGCCTGAATCGCCACCTGAGAGAGGCGCTGCGGGTCCACGTCGAGAGCGAGAATGTGGGCCTGGTCGTCGCTGAGCTCGGCGAGATGTGTGGACTTGCCGCCGGGTGCGGCACACCAATCCACGATCCTTTCGCCGGGCCGGGGCGAGAGAAGACGAGCGATCAACTGAGCCGCGCCGTCCTGGACCGTCGCCAGCCCCTCGAGGAACCAGTCGGCCGAGGCGACGTCGCCGACCGGCCCGGTGACGGTGAGAGATTCGGGCGCCGGCCAACCGACGCGCGCGACCTCACAGCCCTCGCCCGCGAGACGTTCGGCCAGCTGCTCCGGCGTGGTTCGCAGGCGATTGGCGCGCAGCATCAGGGCCGGAGTGCGGTTGTCCCATTCGAGCAAGGCGGCCACTGGCTCGGCGGGATACTGTTCCAGGAAGTACTGCACCAGCCAAGGTGGATGCGAATAGAAGCGCGGCCAGTCGGCTTGAGGTGGAAGAGCCTTTTCGTTCACGGGCACGGAAGCGGAAGCGGGACCGGGGGATTCACGGGTGATCCATCGCAGAATCGCATTGACCAGTGCGGCGTGGCCGGGCGTCGCCCAGCGTCGCGCCAGTTCCACCGATTCGTTGACGGCGGCATGAGCGGGAATGCGATCCAGGAACAGCATCTGGTAGGCCCCGAGACGAAGCAGGTCGCGCACGATCGGCGGGGTGCGCTTCCAGGGGCGGCGGGCCATCGGTTCGAGCGCCGCATCGAGCCGGCCGCGCTGGCGCAGGACACCCAGCGCCAAATCAGTCGCCAGGCGCGCATCGGCGCCCCGCACGCCTCCGCGTCGCAGCAAATCGTGCAGCAGGCGCGACGCGTCGGTCTCGGGATCGAGAAAATGAGCGAGCACCACCAGCGCGATCTCGCGCGGATTCGTACTGACCAGATCGGCCGGGATTTCTTTCATCCCGAATCCTGCTTGAGTCCCGCGCTCCTCAGCAGGCCACGCTGGACTCGGGTTACTTGGGGGCGGGTTTCGACTCGAACTGCTCGCAGAGCATGTTCGCCCGCTGCATGTTCTGCTGGCAAACCTCGGTCAGCGCCGACATCTTGGCCAGCGTTCGGTCCAGGCGGCTCAGCTCGAGATAGTACTGCGCTTCCTTGTAGTTGCGGCTCGAGCTCACCACGCTGGCGGTGTAGTGTATTGAGCCGAATGGGTCGGCTCCACCTCTTGTCCAGCACATAATGTACGTTAAGTCGCGTTACCCAGCCGGGTCAAGCCAAACCGATGACCCGGGAGGGGGCTGCGAATTGCAAGTAGCGTAGGCTGTTGGCCATTAGCGTTCAACGGTTTGTGGGGCATAAGTCCTTTTTTTGACAGGATGAATCCTAGTATGTGTTTAGCGCGCATAAGCAACAACGACAAGGGTACCCTGCGCACTGGCAAAACTGAGGGTGCGAGCCAACTGTTGGAGTGCGGTGGCCCTCCGCCGCTTTGCTTTCTTAGTCACTGGTCACTCCAGAGAAAGGCAAAGCGGCGGAGGGCCACCGCACTCCAAAGGGTCGCTAAACACATACGGGCTGACAGCCTGCGCCACTCTTTTGCGGGCTGACAGCCTACGCTACCTTAAAAGCCGGTTTTGCCGATAAAAGCCTTGACGGCCCAGTCATCGCAATGATTATAATCACCCGATGCAGTGCCAGAGTTCACCGTAGCTTATTTGGCCGTCGGAGGGGATCATGCCGGAACAGATCCACATCGAGTCGCCTGTGCCGCTCTATCGGCAAATGTGCGAGGTCTTGCGCAAGGAAATCGAGTCCCAGGGGCTTGCGCCCGGCACCCGCTTGCCCACCGAAAAAGAACTGGCCGAACGCTTCGGTGTCAGCCTGATCACGGTTCGCGGTTGCGCCGGCGAGTTGGTTCGCGAAGGCATCCTGATTCGCCGCCAGGGCCGCGGGACGTTCGTCGCCTCGCGCAAGCCCAAGGTCACGCAGCTGATCATGGTCATCGTTCCCGACGTGACCGACTATTATTGTGCGCGGCTGATCACCGGAATCCAGGCGGCCTGCGCTCAGTATGGCTATGAGTTGGTCACGGGCAGCTCGCACGACCAGGCTCAAGCCGAGCGCAATCTGTTGGACCGCGCGCTGGCCCGCAGCGTTGAAGGGCTGGTCATTGTCACGGGGCGCGGCAGTTTCGCTAACGGCTATCTGGTCGGCAATCGCCTCTACGTGCCGCTGGTGGTGATTGACTCCTACCACCCGAACGTGGAGGCCGACTTCTATTACACCAACGACGTCGTCGGCTCCTATGAGGCCACGCGCCACCTGATCAAAGCGGGCTATCGGCGAATCGGCCACCTGATGGGGCCCAAAGGCCACTTCCTCGCCGAGCTGCGGTTGCACGGCTACCGTCGGGCCATGCGTGAGGCGGGCATCACGGTGGAGAACAACTGGATCGCCGAAGCCGGGACGACCACCGAGGCGGGCTACAAAGCCCTGTCCACGTTGCTGCGCCAGGACCTCACTATTGACGCGGTGTTCGCTTACAACGACATGGTGGCGCTGGGGGCCATGCGCGCCCTGGCGGAGATCGGCCGCCGGGTGCCCCAGGATTTCGGTCTCGCCGGCTATGGCAATCACCCCGTGGCCGCCTATCTTCAGCCGCCGCTGACAACCATTGACCCCGACCTCGAAGGGGTGGGCCGCCGCGCCGGCCAGCGCCTCCTCGCGCGAATTCGCGACGAGGTCCGAGGACCGGAGCTGATCAAGGAGATTTGTCCGGTTCGGCTGGTCCCCGGCGGTTCGGCTCGGAGCGTCTGATGACCCCCAAGAAGAAAACGAAGAAGCGCGCCATTCCTGTGATCACCGACAAAGGCCGCGACGCGTTTGCACCGGGCACGACCGTCGGCCAGATCGCCCAAATGCTGGGCAAGAAGCTCGGCCGCGAGGTCTGCGCCGCGTTTCTGGACAACCGGTTTGTGGACCTCCAGACCCCCGTGGCAAAATCCTGCCGGTTGCGTTTCGTGGGCCTCGACTCGCGCGACGGCAACCGGATGTATCAGCGCAGCCTCTGCTTCCTGCTGCTGGCGGCCGTCCGCGACATCTACCCCGACCTCAAGGTCATCGTTCACCACGCGCTCTGCAAGGGCCTCTATTGCGAGCTGGCCAGCGATCGCTATCGCAACGTCGAGCAGGTCGTTCTGACGGTGGCCGATCTCGAAAAGATCAAGCGCCGGATGTGGGAATGGGTCGAGGCCGATTTGCCGTTCGAACGCCGCGAAATCAGCCTCCAGGAAGCGATCCGAATCTTCCGGCGCCGGAATCATCCCGAGAAAGCCGAGCTGCTGCGCTACCGGACCGATCCCGCGATCAGCCTCTATCAGTGCGGCCCCCATCAGGAACACTTCTGCGGCTACCTGCTGCCGCGCACCGGCCTGCTGCGTCATTTCGAGCTCAAGCTCTATCCGCCCGGGTTCATTTTGCGCCATCCCGACGAACGCGATCCCGATCATCTGCCCACGTTCGTGGACAATCCCAAGTTGTTCCGCGTGTTTCTCGAATACGGCGATTGGTGCAAGATTCTGGGCCTGGACACCGTCTCCGCGCTCAACGAGGTCGTCACGTCCAACGGCCTTTCGGAGTTCGTCAAAATCGCCGAGGCGCTCCACGAAAAGAAAGTGGCGCAGATCGCCGACAGGGTCGCCCAAAGCCCGACCGCCGCCCAGGTGGTCCTGATCGCCGGGCCGTCGGCCTCGGGCAAGACGACGTTTTCCAAGCGCCTCGCCATCCAGCTGCGCGTGAACGGCTACTGGCCGCTGACGATCTCGCTCGATGATTATTTTTTCGATCGCTCCCAGACGCCGCGCGACGCGTCGGGCCAACAGGATTTCGAGGCGGTCGAGGCCATTGACACCGCGCGGTTCAACCGGCAGTTGCGGCAACTGCTCGCCGGGCGGACCGTGACGCTCCCACGCTATGACTTCCACACCGGCCAACGAACCGCGGGCCGCTCGGCGCGCATCAAGCCCGCCGACATCGTGATCGTCGAGGGCATCCACGCCTTCAACCGCCACCTGACCGATGCGATTCCCGAAGGGCTGAAGTTCAAGGTCTACATCAGCGCGCTGACGCAGTTGAATCTCGACAATCTCAACCGCATCTCGACCTCGGACACGCGCCTCATCCGCCGGATCGTGCGCGACTGCCATTCGCGCGGCTATGCGGCCGGCCAGACGCTGGCGCGCTGGCCGTCGGTGCGGCGCGGCGAGGAGCGGAACATTTTCCCCTACCAGGAAGACGCCGACGTGATTTTCAACTCGGCGCTGATCTATGAGTACTCGGCGCTCAAGCCCTATGCCGAAAAGGCCCTCCTGCGCGTCAGCCGGCGCGACGAAACCTACGGCGAAGCCCGCCGCCTGCTCTACATCCTCTCCTATTTCCTGCCGATCGAATCGCGCGACATCCCCTCGTCCTCGATCCTGCGCGAATTCATCGGCGGCAGCAGCTTTGCCGATTGACCGCAACGCAACGAACATGAGGGAGCAAAACTCCCTCTCCCTCGCTCCACTCTCCACTCTCCTTTTTTCTTGGTTTATCCGGCCTCTTGCCTCTCACCTCTCACTTCCCGCCACCCACTTCCGACCCCGCGGGGATCCCTTTTGCCGTTGCATGCGGGCACCGGGAGAATTATGAATGCTTTTTTATCAAGCATTCGAGGCGGGGGAAGTGACGCTCGAACTTTTCAAAACCATCGAATTCCTCAATCTCGGCCGGCTCGACTGGGACGCGGCGAGGGACGAACAAGAGCGCGTGGCCGAAGACATCGCTCACGGCGACGCGGGCGACACGGTTTTGTTTGTCGAGCACGATCCGGTGTATACGTGCGGACTGAGGTTCCGGCGCGAGAACTTCCGTTTGCCGCACGACGCCTCCCAATCGCTCTACTGCGGCCTCCCGGTGCGGCGGGCCTTTCGTGGCGGCGAGCTGACCTATCACGGTCCCGGTCAGCTGGTCGTCTATCCGATCTTGCGCTTGCCACGCGGCGGCCACCATCTGCGCCGCCTGGTCTCTTTCTATCAAGACGTGATCCTCGCGGTTTTGCAGGAGCTCGGGATCGCGGCCTTCACCCGACCCGACGCCATCGGCGTCTGGACCGACCGGGGCAAGATCGCCAGCATCGGCGTCGGGCTGCGGCGCGGAGTGACGCGCAACGGCTTTTGCCTCAACGTGGCGGTGGACCCGGCGGCATTCGAACCGATCGTACCCTGCGGTCGCGCCGAGCCGATGGCCAACATCAACGACTTCCTCTGGCAAAAAGGAACGCCGGCGGCCTCGCCGGTGCTCTCCAACGCCGCGAGGGAAGAGGTCAGCGGGTTTGTGGCCGACCCACGTTGGCAGAACACCGATCAAAGCGCCGGCGAAGCCGCCAGCGTTCCTTTGCCAAGAATTTCCGTTGACGAAGTTCGTGCCCTTGTCGAGAAGCATTTCATTCGGTTGGGCAGAGAAGGGTTGCCGCCCACGAAGGAGAGTCTCCGATGAGCCGGACCGTATTGCAGCTGCTTCGCGTCGAAGGGCCGCTGTCGCCCGAAGAAATCGCCGAGCGCCTGGGTATCAGCCGCGAGGAGGCGGCCGCCGAAGTCAAGCGCCTCCACGAAGAACGGGTGATTCTGGCCTATCGCACCATCGTCAATCCCGAAAAGACGGGCGAGGAAACCGTGCTGGCGATCATCGAGGTCAAGGTTTCGCCGCAGCGCGAGGTCGGCTTCGATGCCATCGCGCGCCGCATCTACAAGTTTCCCGAGGTGCGAACCTGCCTGCTGATCTCGGGCGACTATGATCTGCTGTTGCTGGTCGAAGGCGAATCGCTCCGCCAGGTGGCCACGTTCGTGGCCGAAAAGCTGGCCACGGTAGATCACGTCACGAGCACCGCGACGCATTTCCTGTTACGCAAGTACAAGGAGGACGGGGTCTTCATTCACGAAGAAGACGAATCGGAGCGGCTGATTATCTCGGCGTGAATCTATTTTGGATTTTTGATTTTAGGCCCTTTCGTCTAGACATCCAGCCATTTTGCGAAGATCTTCTCCCGTGGACGAAGTGGACGACATGGACGACATGGACGGGATGGACTTTTTCCGGTGCATGAGCGGAAGTCTACGACTCTCACCCCTCTTTGGTTGCGGCCGGAGGCCTCCTTCGATTTTCGATTTAGGCTTGAGGAATTGAAAGAGCGTTTTGGAACCACAGACTTCGCAGATTGCGCATTAGAACGAAAAGCAGGAGCTCCCGAATCTACGAAGATCACGAGAGTGCACCAAGCAAGAACACGGTGTAGGAATGACTGGTATGAGTGAGCCAACGAAAGAGCCGTCGCCACGCATCTCCCGACTGGTGGCCGACCTGCCGCCGTCGGGCATCCGAAAGTTCTTCGATCTGGTCATTGGGCGCGAGGACATCGTTTCGCTCGGCGTGGGCGAGCCTGACTTCTCGACGCCGTGGCGCATTTGTGAGGCCGCCGTCTATGCGATCGAGCGCGGCAAGACCTCTTATACCTCGAACCGCGGCCTGATGGCCCTGCGCAACGAAATCGCCGGCTATCTGCAATCGCGCTATGGCGTCAGCTACCACCCCGCCACCGAGATGTGCATCACCGTGGGGGTCAGTCAGGGAATTGACATTGCGCTGCGGGCGATCACCAACCCGGGCGACCAGGTCATCGTCATCGAACCGTGCTACGTTTCTTACAAGCCCATGGCGCTGCTGGCGGGCGCCGACGTGCTCATTCTGCCCACCTATATGCGCGACAAGTTCCAGCCCGATCTCGAACGGCTCGAAGCGCTGGTGACGCCGCGGACCAAGGCGCTCCTGATCTGCAACCCCAACAACCCCACCGGAACGACCCTGAGTCGCGCGACGCTCGAGGGGCTGGCCGAGGTTGCCCGCCGCCACGACTTGATCGTCCTGAGCGACGAGGTCTACGCCGAGTTGACCTACGAAGGCGAGCACGTCTGCTTCCCCGCGCTCGAGGGGATGCGCGAGCGGACGGTGCTGATGTCGGGCTTTTCGAAGGCCTTTGCGATGACGGGCTGGCGCCTGGGCTATCTGGCCGGCCCGCGCGACCTCATCGAGGCGGCGGTCAAGATCCACCAGTATTCGATGATGTGCGCGCCGATCATGGCCCAGTACGCGGCGATCGAAGCGCTGCGCAACGGTCGCCGCGACGTCGAGGAGATGCTGGCGGCCTATGACGAGCGCCGCCACGTGATCACACGCGGGCTCAACACCATCGGCCTGCCCTGTCTGCTTCCCACGGGCGCCTTCTACGCGTTTCCCTCCGTTGCCCACCTGGGAATGACCAGCGAGCAGTTCTGCCTGGAACTGCTGGCCCAGACCAACGTGGCCGTCGTTCCCGGCAACGCGTTCGGCGAGTGCGGCGAGGGACACGTCCGTTGTTCCTATGCCGCCTCGATCGAGCAGATACGCACGGCGCTCGATCGCATGGGCGCTTTTGTCGGCACCCTGCGCCCGCTCGAACGCGCCTCCGCCCGGTGAGACCCCCGCCTGTTTCCTCCTTGGAGTCTAGCCTCTCGTGGGCGTTCGATATTTTCCCAGGAATCCCCCGAACGGCCGTCCAGCGCAGCGACTGCCGGCGAGAGTCGCCGCTCTTCATGCGCTCTAAAACGCTCCATCGGGAAGGAAGTGTGATTCTGGCTGGAGAGAGTGAGTCACGGCCAACATGTGGAGTGCGGTCAGCTGGCTACCGCTGTTCTAAAGC
>Ga0315282_10003385_pt1 | contig 28652 bp, 17 predicted proteins | sample YL17G07_20_MG_FD_203693 | JGI IMG/M metagenome (GOLD analysis project Ga0315282, IMG submission 203693) | Sediment microbial communities from Yellowstone Lake, YNP, Wyoming, USA - YL17G07_20 | ecosystem: Environmental > Aquatic > Freshwater > Lake > Sediment | place: USA: Wyoming | collected... | reverse complement strand
GGTTCGGGCATGGGTTTATCCTCCATGGTTTGATAGCCTTACGGTCATATACTCGGTCAGGCCAGAAGGATACACCCGGCCCGACCCTTTTTCTAGCCAAGTTACACACAGATAAGAATACTACCGCGAGCCGTGACGGCCTTGGCATCAGGGTCCTGCGCGGCAAGGTGGAGCTGACCCTGGCGCGGGCCGGCCGGGTCGTCGTGCACGTATTCGCTGCCGACGGCCGCCGGGCCGCGACCCTGGCGGACCGCGAGTTCGGCGAGGGCCGGCACGAACTGGCCCTGCCGCTCAACCTGTCGGCCGGCACGTACCTTGTACGCGCCGAGACCGAAAGGGCCGCGGCTTCAGCGAAAGCAGTACGGTTCTAACGCAGCATGACTGCCAGGCGGGCGGGAATTCCCCGCCCGCCTTTCCGCTTTCGGCTGGAGTCGCGTCAGTATGGCGGGTTCAGCTTGTCCCTGATGAGGTCGAGATTGGCCTTGGCGATGGGCGACATCTCGTGCAGCGCGGACAGCTTGTCGCACGAGTAGTCCGGGCAATGGGCGCACGTGTCGACGAATCTCTCCTGGGCGCAGGAACGGACCTCGCATTCGTGGCAGTAGGTGAAATGCTCGCCCTCGCGGACGACGCAGCCGTCGCAGTTCATGTCCTGAGGCTTGATGTCCGCGTCGTACTGCCTGGACCACTGGGCTGCTGCCTCCCGCCTCAGGTCGTCGTCGTTCCTCCGCTTGGCAACGCAGGCCGGGCACTCGCTGCATACCAGCCCGCAATAGGAAATCATCTTTTCGACCTTCTCCATGGCTACCTACCTCCTCGAGATGGCTTCCCGTCCGCTCGCATCCGGTCCTCGACCACGTTCAACTGCTCAGCCTGCACTCTGTGGCCGCGCTTGAACCGAACGAATGCCACGTCATGGCCGGTCCTCTTATCGGGTTCATACGTAACTCGATTATCCTCCTCCGACCCGTCCGGGTCAAGCCGGCCTGAACCTTCGGGCGCAGAGGTGTGACCGCCGACAGCTCTGGCCCGGTGCAAGGCAAGGGGCGGGTTAATGACCCGCCCCTGCTCGATAAGCCGTAGCTGCGGGCCTACCGCTGCACGACAAGCTTCCGCGTGGCGACGAAGCCGGCAGCCGAGAGCCTGACGACGTAGACGCCGGCCGGCAGCGACCGAAGGTCGAGAGTCAACGTCGAATTCCGACCAACGGATGACGAGCACTTGACGGTGCGGCCGGTCGCGTCGCAGACCGAGACCGCCACGGCACCGCCCGCCGTGCGGTGACCCGGGCTCCAGCGGAGCGTGGCGAATCCTGCGGCCAGCGGGTTGGGCGCGATGGTGAATGACGCGCCCCCGATTTCAACGGACGGGCTGACCATGACCCCGGACCGCTCGATGCCGCTCCGCGGCAGCAGAGCGCCCCAGTCAGGCGTGTACATCCAGAATTCGTTGGTGGCGTTGCCTTTCAGAGCAAAGACAACGCTGCCGAGGTCGGTCGCCGAATGGCTCGTCACGGCGCCGCCCGCCCTCACCTTCTTCTTCTTCACGCTCCCGGGCGCGACCTGAGGCATAGTCTCTAACTCGGCCCAGGAGTCGCGGGCCGCGTCGTACTGCCAGAACTCCTGCGTATTGCCGCCCTTCAGCGCGTAGATGCTGCCGTCAAGCCAGGTTCCGCAGCCGCCGTCCTTGGACTTCTTGCTCCGGCCCGAGGAACCGATGAAGGGCATGCCTTTGAGAGGCGGGCCCCACGTGCCCGCGGCGAGGTCGTATGCAAAGAACCCGTGGTACTTGGCCTGGTGAGCGTAGACGGTCAGGTCGCCGTCGTAGACGAGGAAAGAACCCTGGTCGTACTTGGGCCGGACCAGGTAGGGTACGTCCGGCAGGGTCTGCCAGCCGTCATTCACCGGGTCATAGCGGTAGAACTCGGTGTTGTAGCCCTTGAGCAGGTACACGTAGTCGCTGTCCCCGCTCCGGGCATAGACCAAGTCGGTGCCGCCCTTGACCTTCTTCCTACCGGTGCCCGAGGGCACGTCGGCGAGCTGCCGCCACGAATCCGTGGTCACGTCGTACCTCCAGAATCCGCGTGTGTTGTTGCCCTTGGTGACGTAGATGACGCCCGAGCCGCCCGCGCAACCCACCGCACCGCGGTAGGGCGGCTTGCCTTCGGTGCCGCCGGGCACGAGTGCCAACTGGTGCCAGGCATTCTGAATCACATCATAGCCGTAGAAGTCGGCGGCCTTGTTGCCTTTGCCGGCGTACACGATGCCGTTTGACCGCTCGAAGGCCAGCCAGCCTCCGGCCTTGACCGTCCTGCCCGAAGGGGTGAGCGGCATCTGGGCCAGCCCTCTCCAGCCCGGGTTTGGCCTCAGGGCCACGAGTTCGAACGTCCCGGCCCACACGTTGTTGCTCGAATCGATATCGTCGGCCAGATAGGTGGAGCAGCAAGTGGCGTAAACGCCTGGATGGTGAGGCTTGGGCAGAGTGTCGAAGACGAGCGTGGCTGAGGATTCGGGGGCCAGGTCGGTAACGGCAAGTTGCCGGAGGTATATCGGCGTGCCGGCCGAGTCGATGCGGAAGAAGGCGTCGAACGTCGCCGGGGCCAGGCCGAAGTTCTTGACCAGAGCCTGCGGGACAACGATGGCGCTTGTATCGGACCGCCCGGTCGGTGCCACAATCTGCAAGACTCCGACGTCTATGCTGCCGACCCGGACCCTGGTCGTCTCTTTGTCGTTGGCAGGCAACTGGTCATCGGTCAGTTCGGTGGAACAGGAGACCGCGTACGTACCGGGCGGATCCGCGGTCCAGTCCGGGAACGTGACGCAGCGCCCGACCCCGGCCGCATGGTCCCCGACCGCAGCGATCTGGTCGTAGCCGCTGCCTATTCTCATCCGCACGGTATAGCTCTCGGCCGCGGTGCCGCGGTTGTAGACGGTGCAGGCCGGAGTGATAACTGCGCCCCAGATGACCGGCCCGGTCGGCGCGATAATCGCGGTCACGCCGACGTCGCGCACGTTCACGAACGCGCTGTCGAGCGTCCGGTCATTGCCCGGCTGCTGGTCCTGGGCCAGCTCGGTCGAGCAGTTGACAGCGACCAGGCCCCCGGGGGCCGCGGTCCAGTCCGGGAACGTGACGTATACCGAGGTTCCGGCAGCGTGGCCCGTCACCGCTGCGGTCTGGTTGTATGAATCGCCGAGCCTCATGCGCACCGAGTAGTCCTCCGAGGAGTTGCCGAAATTGTACAGCGTGCACGCCGGCGTGACCACGGTGCCCGAGTCCAGGCTGCCGGTCGGCGCCAGAATCTGCGTGCAGCCCACGTCGCGTACCGACACGAACACCAGTCCGTCCTGCTTGTCATTGCCCTGCTGCATATCTGTCGTGAGCTCGGTCGAGCAGGTGACGGCAAGCGCGCCCCTGGGGCCCGCAACCCAGTCCGGGAACGTAACATACCGCCGCGCCCCGGGAGCGTGACTGACGACGGTGACCTCTTGGTTGTACGCGCCGATTCTCATCCGGACGAGGTAAGTTTCGGTCGCGCTGCCGTAGTTGGCGACCGTGCAGGCCGGCGTTACGACCGTGCCCGAATCAAACATCCCCACGGGCGCCATGATGCGCGCGCAACCCACGTCCCGTACCCTGACGTCCACCGACTCAGCCTGCTTGTCGTTCCCCTGCTGCATGTCTGTGGCGAGCTCGGTCGAGCAGGTGACGGCCAACCGGCCCCTGCGGCCCGCGGGCCAATCCGGGAAGGTAACGTACAGACGGGTGCCCGCGGAGTGGTTCGAAACCGCCGCCGTCTGGTTGTAGCCCGTCCCGATTTTCATCCGCACCGTGTAGGTCTCGGCCATCGTGCCATAGTTGTAAACCGAACAGGCCGGTGTGACGACCGTACCCGAATCGACGATGCCCGAGGGCGCGGCCAGTCGGACGCAGCCCACGTCGCGCACGCGTACGGCAACCGAGCCGGTCAGCTTGTTGTTCGCCTGGACCAGGTCACCGTCGAGTTCGGTCGAGCATGAAACGGCATTCGTTCCCCGCTGCAGCGCGGTCCAGTCCGCGAAAGTGAGGTACAGCTTTGCGCCGGGCGCCTGATTCGTCACCGTCGCGGTCTGGTTGTAGCCCGACCCGACCTTCATGCGCACCGTGTAGCTGGCCGTGGTCGTCCCGTAGTTCGCCACGGTGCAGGCCGGCGTCACCGTCGTGCCCGAGTCCACCGTGCCGGCGGGTGCAATGACGGCGACCGTCGCAACGTCACTGATACCGATGGTTACCGTACCGGTACGCTTGTCATTGGCCGGATTGATGTCGCCCGTGAGTTCCGTGGAGCAGGACACGGCATAGCTGCCGCGCGGCAGGTTCGCGGTCCAGTCCGGGAACGTGACGTACAAGGCAGTTCCCACCGCATGTCCGCTGACCACCGCCGTGTTGTTGTAGCCGCTGCCGACCTTCATGCGCACCGTGTAGCTCGCGGCAACAGAGCCATAGTTGTACACCGTGCAGGCCGGGGTGACCACCGTGCCCGAGTCGACCGTGCCTGAAGGCGCCATCAGGGCACGACAACCGACGTCCGGCACGCCGACGGTCACCGAGCCGGTCGCCTTGTCGTTGTCGTGATGCATGTCCGTCGCAAGCTCCGTGGAGCAGGTGACGGTAAAGGTGCCGCCCGGGCTGGCAGTCCAGTTCGGAAACGTAACATACCGGCGAGCACCGGGTGCATGGTTGGAGACCGTGGCCGTCTGGCTGTAGCCGGTGCCAACCTTCATCCTGACGTTGTACGTCTCGGTCGTGGTCCCGTAGTTGTACACTGAGCAGGCCGGCGTCACAACTGTGCCCGAGTCGATGGTGCCGGCCGGCGCCAGGATCTGCGTGCAGCCGACGTCCCGTACCCGCACATCCACCGAGCCGGTCAGCTTGTTGTTCGCCTGGACCAGGTCGTCCGACAGTTCGGTGGAACACGAAACGGCATTCGTCCCCCGCTGTACCGCAGTCCAACTGGCAAACGTCAAGTACAGTTTAGCACCCGGTGCCTGGCTGGTGACGTTCGCGGTCTGGTTGTAGCCCGACCCGATTTTCATCCGCACCGTGTAGCTGGCCGCGGTAGTCCCGTAGTTCGCAACGGTGCAGGCCGGCGTCACTGCCGTACCCGAATCAACCGTGCCTGCGGGTGCGAGCAAGGCCACGCTCGCGGCATCGGTGACCCGGACCGTGACCGTACCGGTCTGTTTGTCATTTGCGTTGGCCATGTCGCCGGACAGCTCGGTTGAGCAGGTCACATTGAAGCTACCGCGCGGACTCGCAGTCCAATTCGGGAACGTGACGTACTGCTTGCCACCTGCGGCCAGGTTCGTCACCGACGCGGTCTGGTTGTAACCGGTGGTGACCTTCATTCGCACCGCGAATGATGCCGCCGCGGTCCCGTAGTTCGCCACAGTGCAGGCCGGGGTGACCGCAGTGCCAGAGTCGACGGTGCCCGCCGGCGCCATGAGCGCACGGCAACCGGCATCCAGCACCCGGACCGTAACCGTACCGGCCTGCTTGTCGTTTGCGTTGGCCATGTCGCCGGACAGCTCGGTTGAGCAGGTCACGGCGAGGTCGCCGCGCGGACTCGCAGTCCAGCTTGGGAACGCAATGTACCGACGAGTACCGGGCGCGTGGCTGGAAACCGCAGCCGTCTGGTTGTATCCCGTGCCAATCTTCATCCTCACGTTGTACGTCTCGGTCGTCGTACTGTAGTTGTACACCGAGCAGGCCGGGGTCACAACCGTGCCCGAGTCGACGGTGCCGGTCGGCGCCAGAATCCGCGTGCAGCCGACATCGTGCGCAGCCGTGTTGACCACTGTCACGGTATCGACAAGCGGATAGTAGTTGCGGGCGGTCGCCCCAACGAGCATCGAGCCCACCGTCGTAGGCGAGATAACCAGGGTGACCTGGCCGCTGGCATCGGTCAGTCCGGTGGCGTACACCTCGCTGCCTTTCCACAGCACGACCCGCGCCGATTCCACCGGCGCATCGGTGGCGTGGGTTATCGTCACGCTGAAGGGGATGTTCGTGCCGGTTGCGATGGTGTCCGCATGCGCGGCGATAAGCGTGCCCGGTTCGCCGGTCCAGAGCGGCATCTCCGGGTCGCCGAAGAGGTTCAGCTCATAAATGCACCAGCGCTGCATGTCGTACTGGCCGCCGGAGTCGGCATAAGGCACCCAAGAGCTCTTGGCGTAGTCGAGCGCCGGTCCGTCGTGGTAGTTATTCCGATTCAGAACCGCGGAACAGAACGTCGTGTCGAGCCGCTCCGAAGGTCCGGGCACATACTTGGTCGTGTAGGCACCCCAGCCGTAGCGGGAGTTCATTATCATCGCAACCGCGCCGCCGCCGACACGGTTCATCAGATGCTCGGCGAAGCAGTCACCGCCGGAGACCTCATCCCACGCGCCGGTGAAGCAGGCGATGGAGATGTGGACGCCTTCCTTGTTTCCGTTGCTCAGGCCGTCGGCGTCAGACGAGCTGAGATACGGGTTTGAGCCCATATAGATGCCGGTTTCGTTGCCGTGACCCATCCAGTGGCCAATTCCGAAACCTGCATTCATCGAGTCTATCATCCGCGCCCGGGAGAGCGTGCTCGTCCGCTCGTATAGCTTGGCATCGAGCCAGCCGGTCGGGGTCATCCGCGCAATCGATTCTTGCGTCTGCCGCTCTTCGTAGCTGGACCAGAGTATGGCAGTGGGCAGCAACATCTTCTTGACGTAACCCGTCGGCGCACTCTTCTCGTAGGTGAGGACTTTGCTCACAAAGTTCTGGGCCTTGGCAACCGTGTATACCGAGGCGCGGCCGACGTGCACATCCGCATACATATCCGCGTTGTCGGCCGTCTGGCCGTATACGTGGTTGCCGTTGGCATCCCAGGTTCCGTTCAGGCCCGCGTAGTAAAGGTCGCAGGGAATCGTGTCCTCGTCCGGGTAGGCGCCTTCGCCCGAGGCTGTGTAGTAGCAGCGCCGCGCCGGCACGATGTTCTGCCCGGAATTCTTCTGGTCTCCGGACCCGCCCAGAAGGACGTAGTCCACGCCCCAGGTTGAGTGGGCGTCAATGATGAAGTTCCGGATTTTCTCGGGGTTATCATAGCCGGAGTAGTTGGCGGTAATCCACGACACCTTCACCACGGTATCCGGCATGCCCTTCAGTTTCTTCCAGTCCGCAAGCCTCTGGAAGACCGTGTCCAGCGGCGACTCGCTGATGACCACGTAAGGGTAGTTACCCGCGGGCAGGGTCGTGAGCACCGACCGGGTAACCCGTGGCGCGAAACGGTTCACATCATGCGGGTTCACGACGAGAGAGCGTACTATCGCCCCGTACTCCGCCTTCTGCCCGGCGGTCGGGACCACGTCGTCAATCCCCTGTCCCGAATACACCAGCCGGTAGCTCAGCCGGGTCGCCAGTTGCAGCTCGCCGGTGGCAGGAATGTAGCGCACCGGGCGGAGCTCCACGTGGGCAATCCGATACCCGTTCATCGTCCCGGGCTCAAGCAAACGGATGGTCGTCGCCGGGTAGGGTAAGGCCGACCCGTACACCGCCGCGTTCCGCGGGAACACTCGGGGAACGAAGGTCCTCCCGGGCATGGGCAGCGGGACGTCCGGCTGGGCAGCAACCACGTTGTATCTGCCGGGAATCGTCATCCACTCCTCGGCCGTGACCTCGGCACTCACCGGCATCGCGCCCGCCGGGATCGCCACTGCCTGCACGACGCGAGGCAGTCGCGGCATGCCGGGCTCGACCAGCGGCGCGCCGCCTGCGAGCTCGACGACATCATAGCCGTCGGTGGAAGAGAACGACAGGTCGCCCTTGTCGAACTTGGCGGTCATGGTCATCGACCCTGCCATGAGAGGCAGGACGATGACGGCCAACGACGTCAGCAATCTACTTTTCATGCTCTCCTCACTTTCGACCGGGCGGATTTGGGGAAGAACGGCGAACCATGTCGGCGTCCGGCACCGCGAATGACTTGACCAGCAATACTGACAGCAGACCGGCGAATCTGTTCATCCGGGAATCCTTCTGCTCAAAACAAACCCCCTCGCTGCCGCCCGAAGCGAACCGCTGCCGGCCCTCGGGCAGCACCAAGGGCCGCAATCGGGTCGAGTCAAACCTGTATTGCCGGGCGTGGCGCAGGGGCGCATCGGCCCCGCGCTCCCGACCGGAACGACTGATTCCGACACACACGCCTTTCCGCGAGAAGACGGGCCACCGAGCCTGGTCGAGCCGCGTCCTTTCGCGCTTCTTGACACACGCATCGCCGGGACAGAGCGGCGACTTCACGAAGGCGGACGGTGCCGGGAGAACCCTGTCCCGGTCAAGCGGCCATTATTATAGCCTCGGACTCGGCTGGAGTCAAATCGTCGTCGGCTTGGATTGACAGGCGGCAACGACCGGCTACAATCACCGTCCTGGCGGCGTAGCTCAGATGGCAGAGCAGTGGAATCATAATCCACGTGCCAGGGGTTCAATTCCCTTCGCCGCCATCCGCTGGCAGCAATGCGACTCGTGATTACTGAAATTCCCTCTGAGCCGCGGGGCCGCCGGCCCCGCTTTTTCTAACCCAGGAGGCAAAATGGGCCTTGAGGAAACCAAGTCACAGTACGTCTGGATGAACGGCCGCTACGTGCCCTGGGACGAAGCGAACATTCACATCTGTTCGCACGTCATTCACTATGGCACCGGCGTGTTCGAAGGCATTCGCTGCTACAAGACGCCTAAGGGGCCGGCCATTTTCCGCGGGAAAGAGCATACCGACCGGCTGTTCAACTCGGCAAAGATTTACCGCATGGATATTCCCTTTACCAAGGACCAGGTCAACCAGGCCATGGTCGACCTCATCCGCAAGAACGGGCTCGAGGAATGCTATATCCGGCCGATCGTCTACCGCGGCTACAAGGAACTCGGCGTCAACCCGTTCGGCTGTCCGGTGGACGTGGCTCTGATTACCTGGTACTGGGGCAAGTACCTGGGCCCCGAGGCACTCGACCACGGCGTCGACGTGATGGTCTCATCCTGGAACCGCATGGCGCCCAATACCTTCCCGGCGATGAGCAAGACCTGCGCCAACTACATGAACTCGCAGCTCATCAAGATGGAGGCGATAACTTACGGCTTCGTGGAAGGCATCGCCCTCGACGTCTACGGCTTCCTGAGCGAGGGTTCAGGCGAGAACCTCTTCCTCGTGCGTAACGGCATAATCCACACGCCGCCGCTGCACGCCACCATCCTACCCGGCATTACCCGGGATACTATCATCACCCTGGCGCGCGAGCTCGGCTACGAAGTCAACGAGACGATGATGCTGCGCGAGATGCTCTATGTTGCGGACGAGGTCTTCTTTACCGGCAGCGCCGCGGAAGTCACACCCATCCGGTCGGTGGACAAGATAAAGATTGGCGAAGGTCGCTGCGGGCCGGTAACCAAGCGGCTGCAGCAGGAGTTCTTCGCCATCATCGACGGCAGGAAGGAAGACCGGCACGGCTGGTTGACGCTCGTAAAGTGAAGATTGCGATTGGGTCTGACCATCGGGGGTTCCGGCTCAAAGGGGCGCTGAAGCGGGTCCTGACGAACGCTGGGCACGTGGTCGTCGACGCAGGCACGGAGAACGAGAAACGAGCGGACTACCCGGATTATGCCTTTCGTGTTGCCGAAGCGGTGAGCAGGGGCCGGGCGAAGCGCGGCATACTCATCTGCGCCACGGGCATCGGCATGTGCATTGCCGCCAACCGGCTGCCCAAGGTGCGGGCCGCGCTGTGCGGCGACGCCCGGACCGCCCGGATGTCCCGAGCCCACAACGATGCCAACGTTCTCTGCCTGAGCGCCGACGCCGTGTCGCCGACCGCTGCGGCCCGGCTGCTTCGTGTCTGGCTCCGCACTCGGTTCACCGGGGGCCGGCACCGCAGAAGGCTGCTGAAACTGGAACGCTACGCGCGAGACTTCTGCAGCTAGCGCCGCAGTGCCGCCACCGAGATCATAATCGAGGCCACCGGGATGCCGATGGCGCTGATTATCGAGACGTAGTCCTGCCACCACTTCAGCGACACACGGGGGACCACAATGATGTCGCCCGGCTCGACTATCGGATTGGGCCGCGCCGATATCCGCTTCCCACTGCGCACGACGAAGATTGTGCGCATGTTGGCGTTGTTTGTGGGGCCGCCAGCCTGGCCTATGTAGTCGCTCACGCGCAGGTTAGGCGTGAACGAATACGACAACGGGTTCGTGACTTCGCCCTCGACGTATATCAGCGTGTTGATCGGCGGCACAACGAGGACGTCCGCGTTCATCATCTCGATGTTGCTCGAGCTGTCCTTGTCGAAGATGATCCGGCGCAGGTTGACCAGCATCTTCTTGCGCGTGCCGCCGCCACCGACTACGAGACGTTCGATGTAGGCATTCGTGATGTCAGCCCACGGTGTGATGCCGCCGGCCTTGCTGATGATGTCGAATACACGCTCACCTTCCCGCAGTTCGTATATGCCCTCGCTGACGCGTTGCATCTCAGTTGTCAGCGCCGAAGTGCGCAGCCGGTACTCGCCCCGGCCGAATATCGCACCCTTCACGGTCACCAGGCCTTCCACGGCCGGGACCTGAATGACATCGCCTGATTCCACGAACGGGTTGGCCAGCAGGTCACCGCTGTTCTCGAAGCGTTCGATGTCGACGATCGCGTGAATCGCGCCGTTGCGGATGAGCTTGATATTGGTTTTCGAGCCGAGCGGAGACAGTCCACCCGCCCGCGCGATAATCTGAGAAACGCGGTCCACCGGTGATGCGTTGTACATCCCCGGGTATTGAACTTCGCCGGTCAGGAAGACGATGCCCGAACGCAGGCCGGTCAGGGTGAGTTTCACCGTGACATTGCGGAAGTAGCGGCCCATGGCCGCGCCCAGCGTATCCTGCGCCGACGCAAGAGTCATGCCGCTGACGTGAACCGCCTCAGCGACGCCGACGTTAGGAATGGTGATGAAGACCTTCCCTTCGTACGTAACCCAGGCATCGTAGGAGTAGGTGACCGAACCGGTGACAGTAACCAGAAGTTTGTCGCCCGGCATCAGTACGTACTTCTCGGAGATGATCGGGCTTTCGACGCCGACCAGCGACGTCACAGGCGAAACGCCCAAGCCCAGCGCTGATGCGGCCGACGGGGACATGCCTACTCCCGTGGCCGGCGTCGTGGGTGTTTCCTGTGCGTAGACAACTGCGAACAGGGTCAGAGTCGTTGCGATGAAACGGTTAAGCACTCGCCATTGTATGTTGCAGGAGGAAGACTGTCAATTTGCGGCGGGACGGACGGGGGGGAGTTGGCCGAGCAGACTGGCCAGTTTGACGCCTGCTGCTATCAGCGCCGCCGTTGCCAGACCGTACACGGGCAGGAGGAATAGCGCTGTGCCGAGCCCGCCGAGGAACCCACCGGCCAGGTCGAGAGAGGAGAGCGTTCCGACTCTACGGCCGATCCCGCGGGCGTGGAGCAGGGCTCCGGCGAGTGCGAACTGGAGTCCGAGGCAGACTCCTGCCAAACACAGCACAGTAAGGAAGCTCACTACGCTTCCTGCCCGGGCCAGCACGGGCTGCGAGGCGGCGCAGGCGAGGAGTGCGATGTCTGCCGCGCCGAAAAGCAATCTGGATGTTCGGTTAGCGGACGACCTGGTTCCGGCGATGCCGCCGAGCACCGTTCCGAGCGTGAAGGCCGCGACCAGAAGGCTAATGCCAGAGTAGACCGAGCCGAATCTCACCTGGTACCCAATGACGGAGAGCACCATGACCGAGGCACCCACCATGCCCGAGGTGAGTACCGCGAATCCGGCAGCGAACGGCTTCCCCCGGGCCCGCGTGCCGATCAGGCCGGTTGAGGCCAAAAGGGCCACGAATAGCCAGGCGAACCAAAGCGGGGTCCGGCCGAGTGCTTCGTACCATCGACTCGAAACGGCCGAAGCCAGTCGGCTCTCTCTCACAACGTTCAGAAACAGCTCGGTAGGGACGGTCCAGGTGTTCAACCGCGCTGCGCGCTCCTGAGGCTGATTCAACTCCCGCGTCAGCATGGCAGTGCGGAAGTCACCGAGGAGGTTGGTCAGGTACGCGGAGTCGATGACCCGGGTAGGAATGCCGATCCGGCTGAGTCGAGCAGATAGTGTGTCGGGCCGCGTCCAAAGCGGGACGCCAGATGCAAGGAACAGCGGGAAGTCGGCGGGAAGCAGCTGCACGTACGGGAACGTTGTCTCCAGCGAGCGCTTCCGGACCGCAAGAATGGCGCGAACGTCAGGAGTCAACTGCATGCTGCTGCCGGGTCCGGGCACAGCGAGCATGCCGCCGGGTCTGAGGTGAGCGCGGCAGAGTGCGTAGAACTCCACGGCGAACAGGCGGCTGGTGGAGATCGTAGCGGGAGCTGCGTCGGTGAAGATGATGCAGTCGAACGCGTCGCTCGAACGGCGCAGAAACGTGATCGGGTCAATGCTGACGTAGTGAACGCGTGAGTCAGCCAGTTGGGTTCTGACTACGTCGCCACCCGCGACCTCCAGTTCACGGCTTAGCGCTGGGTCGAGTTGGACCAGCGTTACGCCGGAAACCGGATGCTCAAGCGCCTCGGCGAGGAGCCCGCCTAGGGCCTGACCCAGCATGAGCACCCGTCGCGGCGCGGCGTGCGCGAGCAGAGACAGGTGCACCAGTTCCTCAGTGCGTTCTATGTCTGCGACCGGCAGGTTCATCACCGCCGCGCCGTCGTAGAGCACGGTGCGCTGCTCGGCGCGCTCGAGTCGGACGACCTTCCCGTAGTGAGTGTTGATAACCGAGGCGACGTGCTGCCCGGGCCAGGCTGCCGCCCACGCCCGACGTTCGAGACCCGGAGCAAGCACTGCGATGAGCAGCAGGGTTGCAGCGAACGTGCCGGCGAGCGGTCTGGACCGTGGAGTCACCGTTGCCGCAACCGGCAGAGCCAGCAGCGCCACGACCGCCAGCGAAGGCACCCGGTTGAGGAGGACAAACGAAGCAACGAGTCCCGCGGCGAACGTGCCCAATCCCTCCCACACATAGGCGAGGCCGACCGAAGATACTGGACTCCGGGTGCCGGTTTTTCGGCAGGCTGATGCGGCGACGAAAAGCGCGCCGTGAGAGGCAGCCGGCAACAGCAAGACAGTCAGCGTGATACCGGCGACCGCGGGTATGCCCACGGCTTCGGAGGGCAGCAGTCTCAGCGCCGGCCGAGCCAGAATCGTCGCGGGCACTCCGACAAGAGATGCGGCAATCGACGCGAGGCCCAGCCAGGGCAGCAGTACAGGTGCGCGTTCGTCACCGGCCCGGCCGAACAGCCATGCCCCCAGCGCCTCGCACAATATCCAGACCGCCAGGGCCACACCGGCCGCAAGCTCGTTGCCCGAGAACGTAGCCAGAAGCTCACGCAGCAACACGACCTGCGCTGCGAATCCGAGACCACCGACCGAGGCAAGGAGGACTCTGGATTGCCGGTTGTCACCAGCCGGGCGAATATCGGCAGGCGTGGGCATGCATCAGAATCGTAGTCCGAAATGGGTGCCAGTCAACCGGCCGATACGGAAGCCTCCAAGCATTCGGGAGCGGAAGTGTATGTCGTCCGCGCTGGCCGAGCGCGGGCGCGTATTTGGTGAAGCTCTTGACCAAAGGAGGATTGCGCCGCTAAGCGGAAGCTCGTCGCGGAACGGTAGCAGACAGCTAAGGGCCGGAACGAAGACCGGGACGATCTGCCGCACCGGCGGCGTTTTCGGCGTGCGGTCTACCCGAGGCCGGTGGCAACCAGCGCGCCAACTGCGAGGGGCAGCGCGGGACATGCCGACGGGGACATGACTGAAATCCGCCCGGGGATTTCGGGTCGTGTCCCAAGTCGGAACGACGATTCGACTCGTGTCCCAAGCCGAAAAGCCCGTATTTCGGCCCGATTTCGGTCCGTCTCTCGGGCCAAAATCCCAAGTTCGACAGCCGGCTCGAGTTTACAACTATGACAACTTTTGGAAAGCCCGAAAAACGGGCTTAACCGTCGCATTCTCAAGAAGATGGGCCAAAACCGGCCAGACCCCCCCCGGTCACCCGGGGTATGATACCCCGGGTGGTCCCCGGACTTACTCCCCGGGTGGCCCCCGGAGTCATTCCGGGGGCCGTACCCGGAATCATATACCGGGCTATCCGGGGGCTAACCTGGGGGGCCGTCCCCGGGGTGATTCCCCGGGCCGCCCCCGGAGTTATCTGGGGGGCTGCCCCCGGGGTCTATCCGGGGGCAGCCCCCAGGGCTATCTACTGGCGGCGTTAGGGGGGCCGCGGTTCCTGTCGCACACGACGGGACTGCCATCCAGTTTCGTCCTGCGAAACTGGTGGCTGTACCGTTCCGCTATTATCGTCATCGGCGCCGGCATCGCCGGCCTGTCTGCGGGCCGCTATGCGCAGATGAACGGCTACAGGTCGCGCATCTTCGACCGAGGTGATGGCTCACCAGGGGGCAGTGCCGCGCTGCGGTCCTCACTGCTTTTCACCTTATCAGGACAGCGGGCTCTCGTTTCCGAGAGCCCGCGGTCAGAGGCGAGAGGCGCTTCTCCGCTATTACTTGCCGGTGTTCAAGAGGTTCTTCTGCCACTTGGGCCAGGGAGCGCCGGGATCGAGCGGGCCTTCCGGATAGCCCTTGACCAGGTACACGGCGTCGGTGCCCACGACGATGATGTTGCCGTCCGCGGTGATTGTCGGGTTGGGCGGATAGTCGGTGATCTGCATGGTCCGGGCGCGTCGGGCCAAGGGCAGCGCATCGGGACAGTTGCAGACCCAGACCGTGTCACCGTCGGCCTGCTTGATGCAGTAGAGCACGTCGAGGTCGTTCTGGGCGTAGACGTAACCGTTGGCCGCGATTATCGGCGAAGTGGCGAACTCGTAAGTCCCCAGTTGCTTCTGCCAGATCGTCGTCCCTGCGGCTTTGCTGACCTTGTAGAACCATCCGTTTGACGTGCCCACGTAGATGCCGTCAGACCCGACTACGGGCCGGGTTCCTTCACCGTTCAGCGGTAGCATCCAATTGACCGAGTCGTTGACGGGGTTTATGGCGTAGAGCCCCGAGTCCGACGTGCAGTAGATGGTGCCGTCGGCGTCCAGCACCGGACCGTAGATTTCGCCATTGTTCAGGAGGTGGGCGCGCCAGACGGGCTGCACGAGATCGGGCTGCATTTTGTACAGATAGCCCGAGTCCGTGCCGAAGAGCACATTGCCGCTACCGTCGATGACCGGCGCGTCCACTATCGAGGCGTTGACCCCATATGCACTCCGGCGCGTTACGGTGCCGCCATTGTCGATGAAGCAGAAGATGCTGTCATCGTCATGCGACACATAGAGTTTGTTATTGAAGATGGCTGCGGCGCCCCACTCGCTTTGATCGGCCGAGTCTTCATTATTCCAGTCCGGCCAGCGCCAATCTGCCCCGAGGCTGCTCATCTTGAGGGAGTACAGCATGCCTTCGTCACTGCCGACGATGAAGTGCGCGGTTACGGCGCAGTACGCCGGATGCCCCCAGAACACGTAATCTCCTGGGTCTATTCCAAACTTCGTGCGGCCACTGTGACGTGTGTGGAGGTCGCTGACCGAGATGCCGTAGAATCTACCGTCATCCTCGCAGCCGGCCCAGATGCAGTCTTGACTGCCGTCGGATACGAGCACGGGCGACGTGGTGAGCGAGGCCTGCTCGTCGGGGTCATTCTGCCAGTACGTCATCACCGCTCCGGCCGGCCCGACGCGCGTGCCCATGGACTTGGCGGCACCCGTGGCGCCCTTCGTGTCGATGCCGAAGGCCTGAACCTGGACGGTCTCGACCTTTGTGAAGACGTGAGTCAGCTCGAGTGTACACGGACTCTTGAAGAAGGCCGTGGTCGAATCCTTGCCGTCGCCCCACTTCATTTTGACCTTGACGCTGTCGCTCTCCGGGTCCTGAGCGACGACGGTGTAGCGCGCGGATATTCCCTTGGCCGTGTAGGCCGGGCCCAAGAGCGTGTCAATGACCGGCGCGCCGTTGTACGCGACGACAACTGCCGTCCCGGCGGACCAGTCGGACGCCTTGGTGGCGTCGGCATCGAGAATGGCCATGACCCTGATCGAAAGGTGAGCGGAGTCCGTCCAAGTATGGGATACCGATGCGCTTTCAGCCGAGGCATACGCCTGACTGGTGGTGTCAATCTTCCCGTCACCCCAGTCCATGGCATACTTGATGCTGCCCTTGGCCGTTGTCGCCACTTTGTAGGCGGCCGCTACACCCATCACGGCTGAACCCGGGCCTACCGGGGCGCCCGGCGTGGCAGGCGGCTTCTTTGGGCATCCGACCAGGCCGATGAGCACGACCGCGGCAAGAATCGCCGTGGCTGCGGTTCTTCTCCAATTCATCCAAACCTCCGTATGGTTGGGTTTAGTCTGTCAATCACCACTTGGTGACGACCGGGCCGTGCATCACGCCGCGTGCAGGGACGCGGGAGGTGCCGCCGCGGCCATCCTCGAAGTAGAAATAATAGTCGTGGAACGGGTCGGCATACGTGCGGGCGCTGTAGCAGTACAGTCCGTCGTAAGACTTGCCGGCAGAGAGACTCATCCGATGCGGCACTCCGTCCACGTACACGATGGCGACGGCTGCCGGGTCCAGGTCTTCGTCCCGGTAGTTCACCGAGTAGCCAAACGTCGTCTGCGTGCTGCCCGTGGACGGCGTGACTCTTTCGTCAAGGAGCACGGGGGACTTGTTGGGCGGCGCTTCGACCTGCGGTCCGCGCAGGAATCCATGCTGCGGAAGTGTCACACAGTCGCCTTTCTCGTCCACCGCGGCGAAATAATAGGCATGCGGGCCGGACGGGAGCATTGCTTGGTACAGGTAGTCACCGTCCTTGGGCGAGCCCTTGTGCAGCTTCATGTCGTGCCAGATGCCGTCCACGGCCACGCGGACCTTGCGCGGCCGGCTGACGTCGTCCTTGTCGGCGTAGTGAACCTTGAACGTGTACACGGCGCGGTCGGTGCCATAGTCGAAATAGACGCCGCCTCCCGTGAGTATCGACATACGGTTGTACGGCTTCCTCTGTCCTACGAATGGGCCGGGCTTGGCACCGTAGCGCGGCCAGCGTTCGTCCGCCCCGCGTGCGTCCTGGGCATAGAAGTAGTAGGCGTGTTCACCCGGAGGAAGAGTCAGCCGCGCCCGATACGTGCCATCGCTGCTGCGGCCGCCGACGAGGCGCATCGGATAGGCGTTGTTGTCGACGTATACTTCCACCTTGGCGGGGGCATCGTCGTCCTGGTCGCGATACATGACCGACGCGACGTAGACCGTTCTCGCGGTGCCTTCTTGGGGGGTCATCATCGCTTCGCACAGACAGGGTTTGTGGTTCCCCTGTGCAGCCGGCGACAGGGACGCGAACGAAAGGACGAGCAGAATGACCGAAGCTGCGGCAAAAGCATAATGCTTTACGCGCATTCTTCCTCCTTTTTCATAATCGCGTACGTATTATAGGTTTCGTGATTCCCAGTGTCAAGGTTGGTCTGTCCTTGCGCGGCCGGTAAGTGTCCTAACAACCACAAGTTCAGCGACCACCTGCAGGGGCGCGACCCAGGCCGGGGGCGACCGCGGGACATGCCCGAACCCCAGCAAGCACCAGCCCCCGGGCTGTTATTGAGTCTAGGGCGAGATGGATGCCGGCCGCAACCATTGCGGCGGAGACGGCAACTGGACAGAGCATTGGCCCTGACACTAGCCTATATTAGCCGACCCCGCCGGTCTGTCAACAGAGTCGGTGGGCGCGACACGGCCAGCGACGCGAGCGTGGCGGTCGGATGAGAAACCGTAAGGCTCGTTCACGTACCTACGGCGGGCCGAGGTGCGATGTTGACTTCGGCTCTGAATCGGCTATTGTAAAGCGTAAAGAATCGGAGGAAAGCAGAAAATGCCTTTGACGAAAGACACGAAGACGAAAATAATCGGGAGTCACCGGTTGCACACTACCGACACCGGGTCTCCAGAGGTGCAGATTGCCATCCTAAGCGAGAGGATCGGCCTTCTAACCGAGCATCTGAAGGTCCATAAGAAGGACAAGCATTCCCGTCGCGGTCTCATCAAGCTCGTAAACGAGCGCCGCCGCCACTTGGACTATCTCGCGAAGTATCACAAGAGCCGCTACGAGAAGATCGTAGCCACTCTCGGATTGCGGGGTTAGTTTGACCCGCATCGAGCAAGACGTGTGCGGCCGCACGCTATCGTTGGAGTTCGGCCGCGTTGCCAAGCAAGCCGACGGCGGAGTGCTGGCCCGCTACGGTGATACCGTCATACTTGCCAGCGCGTGTTACAAGAAAGAACCGCCGGCGACCTACCAGGACTTTTTCCCGCTCACGGTCGACTACCGCGAGCTGGCCTACGCCGCAGGCAAAATCCCGGGCGGCTTCTTCAAGCGCGAAGGCAAGCCGCGCGACAAGGAAACCCTGACCTGCCGGCTGATTGATCGGCCGATAAGACCGCTCTTTCCGCCCGATTTCCGCAATGAGACACAGATCGTCTCCTACTTGCTCTCGACCGACTTGGAAAACGAGAGCGACCCGCTGGGCCTGATTGCTGCCTCGGCGGCGCTGCACGTCTCGGATATCCCGTTCCTCGGGCCGATCGGCGCCTGCCGAATCGGCAAGATTGCGGGCGAGTTCATCACCAACCCGCCGATGAGCAAGGAGAACGAGGCGGAGATGTGGATCGTCTACGTCGGCATCGGCGACCAAGTGATGACGATTGCCGGCCAGGCACGGGAAGCCAGCCCCGAGGATATCGGCAGGGGATGGGAGCTGGCCCAGCCGGTCATCAAGCAGACCATCGACATGCAGCACGAGTTGCGGCAGGCGGTCGGCAAGCCCAAGCTTAAGATCGAGCAGCCGCTGGTGCCGCCCGAGCTCGTCGCAGGCGTCCGGAAGCTGGCCGCGGACAAGGTCAAGGCCGCGAACGATATCGTCGACAAGCTGGCGCGGGGGAATGTCCGTAGTGAACTCGCCCGCGAGGTCACTGCCGCCCTAGCCGAGAAGTACCCGGACATGGAGAAGGCGATCAAGGAACTGCTAGACGAGATGACGGGAGCGGACATGCGCCGCCGCGTACTCGAAACCGGCATCCGGCTGGATGGACGCAAGGAGACCGAGGTGCGTCCGATCGAATGCGCGGTCGGCGTATTGCCCAGGGCCCACGGCTCGGCGCTTTTCACGCGCGGGCAGACCCAGTCGCTTGCCGCGACGACGCTCGGCACCAAGTCAGACGAGCAGGTAATCGATGACGTCGAGTTGGAGATGGAGGAGAAGAAGTCCTTCATGCTCCATTACAACTTTCCGCCGTTCTCGGTGGGCGAGGTCAAGTTCCTGCGCGGTCCGGGCCGCAGAGAAATCGGCCACGGTGACCTGGCCGAGCGCGGGCTCGCTGCCGTCATCCCCAGGGAAGAGGACTTCCCTTACACGGTGCGCGTCGTTTCCGACATCCTTGAGTCGAACGGCAGCTCCTCGATGGCGTCGGCCTGCGCCGCTTCGCTGTCCCTGATGGACGCAGGCGTACCGATCAAGGCGGCGGTCGCGGGTATGGCGATGGGGCTCATCACCGACGGCGATATCACCAAGGGCGCGAAGTACCGCATCATAACGGACATTCTCGGCGACGAGGACCACTACGGTTACATGGACTTCAAGGTCGCGGGCACGCGCGCCGGCATCACGTCGATTCAGCTCGACCTGAAGCTACCCGGCGTGCCCTATTCGGTGCTGGCCGAAGGCATCCGCCGGGCAACCACCGCGCGGCTGCACGTGCTTGACGTCATGGATTCCGTCATCGACAAGCCGCGGTCTGAGATCTCCAAGTACGCGCCGCGCATCGTCTCAATGGTGATCGACAAAGAGAAGATCGGCACGGTAATCGGGCCGGGCGGCAAGATGATCCGCAAGATCACTGAGGAGACGGGCGCGACCATCGACATCGAAGACGACGGCACGGTGACAATCGCGGCCACGAACCCGGACGCGCTCAATGCCGCCAAGGAGTGGGTCGAGTCACTGGTGGCCGAGGTCGAGGTGGGCAAGCTGTATCAGGGCATGGTTACTCGGATCATGAACTTCGGCGCGTTCGTTGAAGTACTCCCGGGCAAAGAGGGACTGGTTCACATATCCCAGCTTGGCCCCGAGCGCTACCACCGTGTCGAGGACGCGGTGAATGTCGGTGACAAAGTGTGGGTCAAGGTCATCGAGATTGACGAGATGGGCCGAGTCAATCTGTCGCGGCGCAAGGCGATGGAAGAGCGCGGCGAAATTCCGCCTTCTGACGATACGGGCGTGGCGCAGCGTCCACCCCGACGCGGCGGACCGCCCCACCGGGGCGACCGGCGGGACGACCGGCGGCGGCCTCGTCGGTAGCGGAAAGATGACCCGGCTGGCATGGGGTGTTGGGGCCAGAGTGCGGCATCCGAGAGGATTCGATTGGGCCCGACCACCGGCACACTGACATGCTGCTTCCGATTGACCTGAATCCGCTTTCAGGCATTGGGCGCTAGGCCGAAGCCGGGCGAGCCCGGCGGCTCCAGTGGCATCAAGACCACCACTCTGCCCGGTGGCCTTGTTGTTATTACCGAACGGCTGCCCCACATCCGCTCCGTGGCGCTCGGGCTGACGTTCCGCATCGGCGGTCGTGACGACCCGAACGGCTTGGGCGGGATGGCGCACATGGTCGAGCACATGGTTTTCAAGGGCACGTCGGAGAAGGACGCCGTCGACATCAACATCGCAGCGGAGTCACTGGGGGCCGAGCTCAACGCCTTCACTGATAAGGAAAGTACCTGCTTCTACGGCCGTTTTCCCGGGGATCAGACCGGCCCGGTTACGGCGCTCCTCACCGAGATCGTCGGCGGGCCGGCGTTCCGGGCCGTGGAACTTGACAAAGAAAAGCAGGTAGTCTCCGAGGAGATCCGCACCGCGAACGAAGACCCGGATTCCTGCGCGGTCAACTTGATGTTTACGGCACTGTACGGTGACCATCCGATGGGGCGGCAGATCACCGGGAGCCTCGACTCGGTCGGCGTCCTGACCGACGTGCAGTTGCGCGAGCGGTATCGAGCGTTCTATGGTCCGGCCTGCGGCGTAGCCGTGGCGGTCGGCGATGTTGAGCATAAGGCGATGCCCTCGGCTCTGGGGCCGCTGCTGGGTCGGCACGGTGACTGCCGGCCGGTCGAACGGAGTCTCCCCGAGGCGCTTCCGCCCCGGGCGTTGGTTGAGACGCGCAAGGAACTATCCCAGGTCTATGTTTGTCTGGCCCGACCCGGGTTTGCCTACGGCGACCCTAGACGCCATGCTCTCTCCGTGCTGAACACGGCCTTGGGCGGCGGCGTGTCGTCGCGATTGTTTCAGCGCTTGCGCGAGCGGGACGCTTTGGTATATTCGGTGGCCAGTTTCACAGAGCTATACGCGGATTCGGGCTTCATCGGCATATACTTCGTGACCGACCACCGGAAGCTCGGCCGCTGTCTCGAGGTGATCCGGGAAGAGTTGGTGCGCCTCAGGAAGGATCGTCTGACCAGCGAGGAATTCGAGCGGGCGCGCAACATGACTAAGAGCTCCGTGCTGCTGGCGCTGGAGAGTCCGACGAGCCGGATGATGCGGCTGGCGCGCACCTATCAACTGCTCGGCCGGGTCGTGACCGTGGACGAAACGCTGGAAGCGTTCAACCGGCTTGTTCCCGAGGACGTCGCCCGGCTTATAGACGACTTGCTGGACGGCGGCTTCCACCACGCGGGCGCGGTCGGGCCGCTGTCCGGCGCGGAATTCAGCAGCATGCTGAACGCCTGACGCGCGCCTCAGGCGCACAGCGTCGAGCGGATACGAGAGGAGTCTTTGTGAGTAGTAGAATAAGGCTTTCGGAACGCGCCATCACGATGCCGGCATCGCCCATCCGCCGGCTCGTGCCTTATGCGGACAAGGCACGGGCGCGGGGCATCAAGGTCTACAATCTGAACATCGGTCAGCCCGACGTCGAAACGCCGAAAGAGATGATGGACGGCTACAGGAACGTCGACATCAAGGTGCTGTCATATGGGCCGTCGAACGGCCTGAGCGAGTACATCAATGCCTTGGTCGAGTACTACCGGCGCGTCGGCATAAACGTGAATCCCGCGGAAGTCATCGTGACGACCGGAGGCAGCGAAGCCATCTCGTTCGCCCTCGATGCGGTCGCGGACGTGGACGACGAAATCATCGTGCCGGAGCCGTTTTACACCAATTACGCGGGCTTCGCCGCGACGGCATGCGTCAAGCTCGTGCCGGTGACGTGCAAAGCCGAGAACGGCTTTGCCCTCCCGCCGAGAGAGGATTTCGAACGGGTCATCTCCAAACGCACGCGGGCGGTTATCTACTCGAACCCAGGCAACCCGACCGGCGCCGTATATACGCGGGAAGAGATCGAGATGCTCAGAGAGCTGGCGCTTCAGTACGGGCTGTATCTGATTGCCGACGAGGTTTATCGCGAGTTCATCTACGAGAACGCCGAGCACTTGAGCATCATGAATACGCCCGGCATTCAAGACCGGGCGATCATGGTGGACAGCGTGTCCAAACGGTACAGCGCGTGCGGCGCGCGCGTCGGCTGCATCGTCAGCCGGAACGCAGGACTCATGGCCGCGGTCCTCAAGTTCGGCCAAGCCCGGCTCTGCCCGCCCACCATTGACCAGTTGGCGGCGGCCGCGGCTCTGAAAGTGCCGGACAAGTACTTCGACGACGTCCGCCGGGAGTACATGTGCCGCCGCGACCTTGTGTACGATTCACTGGCAAGAATACCGGGCGTGGTCTGCCAGAAGCCTAAGGGTGCATTCTACGTCGTCGCCAAGCTCCCGATACGGGACGGCCAGGAGTTCGCCGCCTTTATGCTCGACGAGTTCAACTTGAACAACGAGACGGTGCTGGTTGCGCCAGCCGATGGGTTCTACGTCACCCCGGGCAGGGGCAAGGACGAGATTCGTATTGCGTACGTTCTCAATTGCCTAGACCTCAGCCGGGCGATGCAGATCCTGGCCGCTGGCCTTGAGGCGTACAACAAGAAATGACGAATGACGAATGCCGAACGAGGACGGCGGTCAGGGTCGGTCTGCGTTCGACATTCGCGGTTCGTGGTTCAGGATTGCTCGCGGAGTCTGCGACGTGAGGATCTGCATGGTGACCGACAACTATTACCCGTATATCGGGGGTATTGCGGAGCACGTGCATCACCTTTCGGTCGAGCTGCGCAAGCGCGGCCATTGGGTGAAGATCCTCACCTCCAAGTTCGGCGGGAGGACCGTGGAGTGCCTGCGGTGCGTCCCGGACGAGGAGCACATCAGACGCATCGGCCGTGGCCTTGTCGTTCGTTCCAACAAGTCGTTCGCGCGGATACCCATAGCGATCAGGCCGGTGGCCCGGGTCCGCCGGTACTTCAGGGAGCAGCGGTTCGACATAATCCACATTCACGGCTCGCTCGCGCCAACTCTTCCCATGGTTGCAATCAATGCCTCACGCGCGGTCAACGTGGCGACGTTTCACGCCGGCCACGACGCCAGTCTGGGGTACGCGCTTTTCCGGAGCGAGTTGCGGCCGTACTTCAATGCTCTGCACGGCCTGATTGCCGTATCGGAGACAGCCAAGAGTTCGTGCGACAAGTACTTTGCGGGCGACTATCGGATCGTCCCCAATGCCATCGACCTGGAGTTCTTTCGCCCCGATGCCAAGCCAATGCCTGAGTTGACCGAACCCAGGCCGAGGATTCTGTTCGTGGGCCGGTTTGAGCCACGCAAAGGCCTGAAGTATCTGCTGATGGCCATGCCCGAGATCGTGCGTCACGTTCCGGAGGTCGAGTTGGTCGTGGTCGGGACCGGGCTGCTGGGTTACTCTTACAAGGCCTACCTTGACAAAGACGTTCAGCCTCACGTGCGCTGGGCCGGGCTCATTCCCGGCGAAGAACGGCCGCGTTACTACGCCAGTTGTGATGTTTACTGCTCGCCGGCCCTCGGCAATGAGAGTTTCGGCATCGTCCTGCTTGAGGCCATGGCCAGTGGCAAGCCCATCATCGCGTCGGACATACCTGGCTACCGGTCGGTTCTGACCGACGGTGAACAGGGCCTTCTGGTGCAACCGCGCGACGTAGCCGGGTTGGCCCAGACCATTGTGCGGGTGATCAAGGACCGGGAGCTCGCTCGACGACTGGGCGAGAACGGGCTCAAGCGGGCGCGCGATTTCTCCTGGCCGGTCGTAGCCGGGCGAATCGAGGCAGTCTACGAAGAACTCCTGCGCGAGTACCCGATCCCGCGCTACGGCCGGAGGCGCGACTAGCGTGAACGAAGACCGGCCGGTGACTCCCGGCTCCGAACCCTCCCTTCCTGACCCGATGGCCGAGGTCCTGAGTGCCGAGACCGAAATCGCGGGCTCGGTAGCCGAGGCCCGGGCCAAAGGCGGCAGCCAGTTGCTGCCGGTGCTGAGAAACCGGGAGTTCATGGTCTTTTCCATCTCCCAGGCGGTGTCCCTGTTCGGCGACAAACTGGACTACATGGCTCTCCTGGCAATGATCGCCTTCTTCTCGGGCAAGTATGGCTGGGAGAGCTCAAAGGCGATATCCTATCTCTCGGTGATCGTGGCGCTGCCGACGGTGCTGTTCGGACCTCTGGCCGGCATCCTGGTCGACCGCTGGGACCGTCGCAAGGTGATGATCTTCTGTGATTCGGCGCGGACGCTCTTGGTGCTCGGCATCCCGACCGTGGCGCTGGCCACGTCAAGCCTGCCATTGGTCTACTGCATTGCGTTCCTCGTGTTCCTCTTCGGGCTGTTCTTCAACACCTCGCGACTCTCCATCATCCCGAACCTCGTGGGTCAGGACCGGTTGCTCGGGGCCAATTCGTTCATGAGCTTTATCGGTCGCGTCGCCACGTTCCTCGGCATGTTCCTGGGCGGTCTCATAGTTGACTGGGCGTGGTGGCGGCGTCTGGGCGTCAGGCCGACTTGGGGCGCCGGTTTCTATATCGACTCGCTCTCCTACCTCGTTTCGGTCGGCGCGCTGCTGGTCATTTTCAAGCGGCTGGCCCACACCTGGCATCCGGCAAACGGGCGGCGCAGGGCGCCCGAGGTCAAGATGTTCCTGGACCAGCAGTCCAGGATGCTGCACGAGCTACGCGAGGCGCTGCACCTGATGGCGCGCGGGCCCTCGGTGTTGTTCGTCTACTGCTCGGTGCTGCTGCTCGTCCTGCTCGGCTCCGCGGTATTCGTCCTGTACATCCCGGTGATTCAGAGCGCGCGCTCTCTCACCGGACTCGGCCTCGGCACCAAGGGCGTCGGATTTGTGGCGGCCATCGGCTCCGTCGGTCTGGTGCTTTCATCCATGGGCTACGGCATTATCGGCCACCGCATCAAGAAGCACAAGGTGATCCTCGGCTGCTACCTGCTGCTCGGTCTCATTGCGGCGGGACTGGCGATCTCCCGTTCCTTTGCGCCGGTGGCGCCGCTGGCATTCATTGCCGGGCTGGCACTGTCGCCGGTCTTCATCGGCATGGATACGTTGCTGCACGAGTCGGTCCCCGAGGCAGCACGCGGCCGGATATTCTCGACCCGCGAATGGATTCTGCACCTGACGTTCGCGCTCTCGTCGCTCATCATGGGCCAGCTCACGAACTTCTTCCACGCGAGGCAGTTGCTCGTGGTTGTCGGACTGCTCGTCGCCGCGGCGAGCGGGGTCGGGTTCTTTCTGACCCGCCGGCGACAGATAGGCTAGCCGGCGACAGCATGACAGACCCGCGCGTCGAGAGGATGGCCGAGACAATCGCTGTCTACAGCACCGAATTGAGGCAGGGCCAACTGTGTCTGATTCTTGCTGAACCGGGTGGGCTTCCGCTGGCCCGGGCCGTGTTCCGCGCCGCGCTGAAGGCCGGAGCTCATCCGTACGTCCGGACCGTTCACGCGGACCTTGACGAAATACTTCTGCGGGAAGGGAGCGACGAGCAGGTCGCTTATGTCGTCGAAACCGATCGCGTGGAAATGGAAGGAATCGATGCCCGCGTGTTCATCCGTGCACCGCACAACACGAGGATTCTCTCCCGAGTGGACGGGGCCAGACTCGCCTTGCATCGGCGCAGCCGGCAGTCGATCTTCAACCGGATGCTGGAGCGAAAAGGCCGGGGCGAGCTCAAGACCTGCCTGACTCAGTATCCGACTGATGCCGCGGCCCAGGAAGCAGGCATGTCGCTGGCCGACTACGAGGACTTCGTTTTCCGGGCCTGCTTCTGCGACAGGGAAGACCCCGTTGGGGCGTGGCGCGGCTTGTCCCAGGAGCAGCAGCGCCATGTCGACTTCCTCGATACCGCGCGTGTCATCCGCGTCGAAGGCAAGGACACCGAGCTGACGCTCTCGGTCGCCGGGCGCAAATGGGTGAACTCGGACGGCAAGGCCAACTTCCCTTCGGGAGAGGTATTCACCGGGCCGGTTGAGGATTCGGCTAACGGTCGCATCCGGTTCGACGTAGCCTGCGCCTATGCCGGCCACGACGTTGAGAACGTGGAGCTGGAGTTCGCGGCCGGAAGGGTCGTAAGAGCCCGTGCCGAAAAGGGCGAGGAGTTTCTAGCCAAGACCCTTGATTCGGATTCGGGCGCTCGATACCTGGGCGAGTTCGCGTTCGGCCTGAACTACGGCATTGACCGGCCCACGAAGAACACCCTGTTCGACGAGAAGATGGGAGGCACAATCCACCTGGCGGTCGGCTCGGGCTATCCCGAGACCGGCAGCACCAACCGTTCAGCGATTCACTGGGACATGATAAAGGACATGAAGCATGGACGCGTGTCGGCGGACGGCAAGGTGATATACGAAAACGGCAGATTCAAGCTATAGCAGATGAATGTCAAAGCCCAAAGCTCAAAGAGCCAAAGACCAGTTTGTCATTCGGACTTTGGAGTCTGGAGTTTTCCCCTGGAGGTAATACTTGGCTGATTCAAGAATCGTGAAGCTTGCGAGCGTGCTGGTGAACTACAGCATCGGTGTGAAGAAAGGCGACTGGATGAAAATCGAGGGGCCGCACCTGGCCCAGGACCTGCTCCTGGCCGTGTACGTTGAGGCGTTGAAGGCGGGCGCCTACCCGACGACTCAGGTCGCCATGCCGGGCTTGGCCCACGCGTTCTTCAGGCACGCGTCTCGCGACCAGCTCAAGTTCGTCTCGCCCACAGTGAAACTCGAAACCAGGCGGCTCGATGCCATCCTGTCCATCTGGGGGACATGGAACACGAAAGAGCTGACCAACATCGACCCCAAGCGCATGGCCCTGAACCTGGCCGCACGCGAGTCTCTGTTCGACCTGTACCTGGGTCGGATTGCCGACCACAGCCTGCGCTGGTGCGGCACGCAGTTCCCGACCGACGCGTCGGCGCAGGACGCCGAGATGTCCCTTGCCGAGTACGAGGATTTTGTCTACGGCGCAGGGATGGTGGACAGGAAAGACCCGGTTGGAGAGTGGCGCAAAGTCTCGGCACGGCAGAAGAAGATGGTGAAGTTCCTCTCGACCATTTCCACCATCAGGATTGCCGGCCTCGACACCGACCTGACTTTCAACGTCAGAGGTCGCAAGTGGGTCAACTGCGACGGACACAAGAACTTCCCGGACGGTGAGGTTTTCACCGGCCCGGTCGAGAATTCGGCCGAAGGCCGCATACGCTACACCTTCCCGGCCAACTACATGGGCAAGGAAGTCGAGAACGTGCGACTGGCGTTCAAGAAAGGCAAGGTGGTCGAGGCCAAAGCCGACAAAGGCGAAGCGCTCCTTAACGCGACGCTCGACACGGACCCGGGTGCGCGGTACGTGGGCGAGCTTTCGTTCGGCACGAACTACTCCATCAAGCGCTTCACCAAGAACACGCTGTTCGACGAGAAGATCGGCGGCACCATGCACATTGCCGTTGGCGCATCGCTGCCTGAAAGCGGCGGGAAGAACAAATCCAGCGTGCACTGGGACATGGTCTGCGACACGCGCAGAGGCTTCACAGTCTACGGCGACGGCAAGCCGATCATGAAAGACGGAAGGTTTCTCACGCTATGAAGTATCAGGGCCAGTTCGACGAGATGAAGGAGTTGATTCGGGCGTCCCAGCGCCCCGAGGACGCGCAGTCGCGCGTCGTCATCAGCCTGCACAAGAGCTTCCCGTACTACAACTGGGTAGGCATCTACCGGCTCGAAGGCCGGAACCTTGTGCTCGGGCCTTACCAGGGCAAACCCACAGTGCACACGACGATTCCCGTGGGCCAGGGCATCTGCGGCTCGGCCGCGGTCTCGCTCAAGACCGAGGTTGTGCCCGACGTCACGGCCGACGCGCGCTACCTGGCCTGCTCGGCCGAGACGCGCTCTGAAATCGTCATCCCGATCATCAAGGACGGCAGATTCTGGGGCGAGCTCGACATCGACTCGGACCGACCCGATGCTTTCGGCCCGGACGACATCGAGTTTCTCGAGGCGGTCGCCCGGCTGCTGCCCGAGCGACTCTAGTATTACTATGTTATGTATTGATAGTTTGGATTGAGCGGCTATAATGGGCGCATGCAATGGAATCAGAAGCTATGGCAACGCAGTGTTGATCAGTTCGCAGGGTTTCTGGAGTCGCTGGTAGT